>Ga0206865_1024_pt1 | contig 49640 bp, 52 predicted proteins | sample Alteio_BWOrgCont_39_FD_152628 | JGI IMG/M metagenome (GOLD analysis project Ga0206865, IMG submission 152628) | Enriched cells from forest soil in Barre Woods Harvard Forest LTER site, Petersham, Massachusetts, United States -... | ecosystem: Environmental > Terrestrial > Soil > Temperate forest >...
AAAAAAGTCTCACCAATGCAGTTACCTGGAAAGGGCGAAGAGTTTAAGCACCCCGGGTCCGATAAACCAACGCAAAATGGGTTTACACAAAGTTTCCACTTTTCAAATTTACAAATTCTATATATCTGTTAATCAGATACTTAAAAAACAGATGGGTTTACACTTTTGAGTGTATTTTACGTTGATTACCTTTTTTGCCGGGGCATCCTTTGCTGTAAAAGCTCAGATATGTACGGTCCGATTGGCCCGAAGAAAGCAAAATGCCAGGCGGCGTCTCTTTTGACCTCCTTGATAACTTGCCCTAAAAGCCATAAGCAAAATCATCAATCCGATATAATACAATGACTCAATGACCTAATGACCAATGACACAATGACCAATGACTATATAACCAATGACTAAAAAATTTTAGTTAATTTTGTACTGCAATGGGAGATTATCAATTACAGGTTACTATTGACCAGGATTCGGGCTTTTGCTTTGGGGTAGTGTATGCTATTGATATGGCCGAGGAAATACTGGCCGAAGATGGATACCTGTATTGTTTGGGCGATATTGTGCATAACGACGAGGAGGTTGAGCGGCTAAAATCGAAGGGACTGCGGATAATTGATCATGCTGATTTGAAAAACCTCGCTAATGAAAAGGTACTCATCCGCGCGCACGGCGAAGCGCCGGATACCTATCGCACCGCTTTAGAAAACAACATTACGCTGATAGACGCCTCATGCCCGGTAGTATTAAAGCTGCAAAACCGCATCAAAAACTCCTATGATGCCGATGAAAAGATCCTGATTTTTGGCAAACACGGCCACGCCGAGGTAGTGGGTTTATCGGGGCAAACCAATAATGAAGCCATCGTTTTCCAGGATATTGCTGAATTAGATAATGTGGAATTGCCGCATAATATAACCCTGTACAGCCAGACCACTAAGAGCATGGAAAAATTTTACAATGTAAAAGACCAGCTTTTGGAACGCGGCTATGCCCTGAAGGCTAACGATACTATTTGCCGCCAGGTATCCAACCGCGACCAGGACCTGCCAAAATTCGTCAGTAAATTTGATAAGGTGGTTTTCGTATCGGGCCGCAAATCATCAAACGGCAAAGTTTTATTTGAAGTTTGCCGGAAGCACAACCCGAATACCTATTTTATTTCCTCTTCGTCTGAACTTAGCCAAACCATGTTTTCGCCCGGAGATAAAGTGGGCATCGCCGGGGCAACATCCACCCCCATGTGGCTCATGCAGGAAGTGAAATCGGAACTGGAGAAATACTAGTGCGTTTAAGGTGGCAGCATTTATTGGTCGTAAACCGCCAACTGCAATTATTGGTTATTTTTCATCAACTTTATACATGAAACTGTATTTCCTCTGCTTGGCAGCATCATTGACTTTTGGCGGAATGCTTCATGCCCAGACAGCCCATGAATGGGCGAAAAAAGCAGCCGATAAAGTCAAGAATAACGATTACGCTGGGGCGATTGCAGATTATAACGATGCATTGCGCTTATACCCGAAAGACGTAGTTTTATATTTTAACCGCGGTATTGTAAAATACAATTTAGATCATTACGCCGATGCAATTGTCGATTTCGACATGGTAATTTCCCTGGATCCTAAATTCGCCGATGCCTATGGCACTCGAGGCGAAGCAAATAGGCGTTTGGAACATAATAAGGAGGCTGTGGAGGATTACGACAGGGCAATCGCTCTAAACCCTGGGTACGCGCTTGCTTACGGCGGTCGCGGCAACGTCGAACTTAAATTGGGCAACTATGCTGGCGCGATAAAAGATTATGACAGGACGGTTTCACTTGATCCAAAGAATGTTCAGGCCTGGAACAACCGGGCCTATGCAAAAGTTAAAATAGGTCAATATGAAAGCGCAGTGCACGATTGTGACCGGGCCATTTTTTTGGACTTCCAATATGCCAGTGCTTATGGCACACGCGGCGAGGCGAAAACCAATTTAGGATACTATGCCGAGGCGATAACCGATTTTGATAAGGCTATCGCATTATATCCTCAAAATGCAGAGGCTTATAACTACAGGGGTTATGCTTACTATAAACTAGGAAAAATCAAGGCCAATTACAAAAAGGCACTCGAAGATTATGACATGGCGGTTCGGCTTAGCAAAAATGATTATAAACCGCTTTTAGAATACCGAAAAAGAGCCGTGGCGGCCTTGAATAAACTGTGAGCGCAACCTGTGTTTATTTCGTTCGGCTTACTTGTGCAGTGAACACATTCGTGACTCTAAACTTTCATGACTTTTCAATTAAAAATAACTAAGCGTAAATCACTATTTTCGCAGAGCAAAAATCATGTCGAAAAAAGGAGTTTTACTGGTTAACCTGGGTACGCCCGATAGTCCTGAAACAAAGGATGTCCGCAAATACCTCAATGAGTTTTTAATGGATGCCCGGGTAATTGATATCAATCCCATTTCCCGGGCGCTTTTGGTGCGGGGGATCATTGCTCCTTTCCGTAGCCCGAAGTCCGCAAAGCTATATAAAGCCATCTGGAGCCCCGAAACCGGCTCTCCTTTATTGCATTATAGTAAACTGCAACATCAATTACTGCAGGAACGCCTGGGCGACGAGTATATGGTGGAACTTGCCATGCGCTATCAAAGCCCCTCCATCGAATCGGCGTTAAAACGATTAAAAGATGCATTGGTCGGCAGTATCCAGATCATTGCTTTGTTCCCTCAGTATGCCTCTGCCAGCGCCGGCTCGGTATATGAAAAAATCATAGAATCGTTAAGGGATTGGCAAACCATTCCTAATATTTCGTTCGTTAATTCGTTCCACGATAATGAACTGATGATTGAAACTTTTGCCAACAATGGCAAAAAGCACCAGCCTGAAACTTACGACCATATTTTGTTTAGCTTTCACGGTCTGCCGGAACGGCAATTGGTAAAATGCGATCATACCGGAAATTACTGCCTGAAAGTTGACGGCTGCTGTAATACTTTAAACGATACCAATAAGTTTTGCTATTCGGCACAATCATATGATACCGCACGCCTGATAGCTGAAAAATTAAATCTCTCTAAAGAAAAATATACCGTTTGCTTCCAATCGCGCCTTGGCAGCGACCCATGGGTGCAGCCCTACACCAGCGAGGTGGTTGCCAAACTGGCCAAAGAAGGTAAAAAGCGCCTTTTGGTATTTTGCCCGGCCTTTGTTGCCGATTGCCTGGAAACCGTTTACGAAGTTACAGAAGAATACGGCGCCGAATTTAAAGCCCTGGGCGGCGAACATGTACAACTGGTGGAAAGTTTAAATGATTCACCAACGTGGATTGATGCCCTGGAGAAAATGGTGAGGGGTGACAGACTATCATAAGCGGAAGCTTGTGGAACTAACCTCCAACTTCTTTGTTAATAAATCCTTTTTCCGGAAATTAAAGCAGTTGTTCTATAATATCATCCGTTGAAAGTCCTTCAGCTTCCGCGTGGTAGCTGCGGATAATGCGGTGCCTTAATATAGGTTTTGCAATGGCCTTTACATCCTCGATGTCCGGCGAATATTTTCCATTGATAACTGCGTGGCATTTTGCGCCCAGGATAAGGAATTGCGATGCCCGCGGGCCAGCACCCCAGTTTAGCAAACGTTTCACGTTGGGTCCGGCCATTTCGCCATTAGGGCGGGTTTTGGCTACTAATTTAACCGCATATTCGAGCACATTGTCAGTTACCGGTATATTGCGCACCAATTGCTGAAAATAGATGATCTGCTCGGCATTCAGCAACTTTTTAACTTCGGGTTTAAGCGTGCTGGTGGTATTTTTTACAACCTGTAACTCTTCTTTAAAGGTAGGATAATCCAGCGCCACGTTAAACATAAAGCGATCCAGCTGCGCTTCGGGCAACGGGTAAGTTCCTTCCTGTTCAATAGGGTTTTGGGTGGCCAGTACAAAAAACGGCTGTGCCAGCCTGTGGGTAACGCCCGCTGCTGTAACTGCTTTTTCCTGCATAGCTTCAAGCAAGGCAGCCTGCGTTTTTGGCGGTGTACGGTTTATCTCGTCGGCCAGGATGATATTGGCAAAAACGGGGCCGGGTATAAACTTAAAATTCCTGTCTTCGCCTAATATTTCGGAACCAATAATATCCGAGGGCATCAAATCGGGGGTAAACTGTATACGTTTAAAATCCAGGTCCAACACCTGTGCAACGGTTTGTACCAGCAAGGTTTTAGCCAGTCCCGGGACGCCCACCAATAAACAGTGCCCATTGCTAAAAATAGAAATGAGCACAAACTTAAGCACTTCCTCCTGGCCAATGATAACCTTGCCAATTTCGGCGCTTATTTGTTTATAGGCATGCTGTAAAGCATCAGCAGCTTCCACATCCGACTTGTGTTGCATATCGTATTTTAGGGTTTAACTGCTGCTGTGGTTTCTACCGGGGTTGCCCAGCCTTTAAGCGATGGGCACGATTGATATTCAGGATCAATTTTTATAAACGTTTGTTTCCTTTTTTTCTGGAACCACTCGCTCACTTTGCGGTTAATTTTGTCGTTAGTAGCGTAAGCCTTTATTTTAGGATAGTCATCTACCAAATTAGCTTTATGTGCATTGGTGCTTGATTTAAGATAAAATATCTTATAGCTTCTTTTGCCATCGGCGCCGGTAAATAGCACTGGTTTCGAAAGGCTTCCAACTTTCATCGTATCAACTACCAACGCTATCTGCGGATCGAGTTTATCAGTAGGAATATAGGTGGTGCGGGTATCCACATTATCGGCATTTAAAAGCATACCGCCATTATATTTTGTTTCTTTATTGTCGGAGTAGTAACTGGCAAATGATGAAAAATCAACGCCTTTGTTTTTCTGGGTAAACTGGTAAACACTATCGGCTTTGGCTTTGGAGCGCAGTATACTTGCATCTGTTACTACCGGTATAATTAATATATGCCGCACGTGCACTTGCTCACCGCGGCGTTCAATTACCTGTAAAAAGTGAAAACCGAAGTCGGTTTCAAAAACCGGGGAAATTTCGCCTGCTTTTAATTTAAATGCCCAGGCCGCAAACTCTTTTACAAAGGTACTGCGGTCGGCAAAACCAAGGTCGCCACCCTGCATGGCCGAGCCGGGGTCCTGCGAATATAAACGCGCCAGCGATCCAAAATCTTCGCCGTTAACAACCCGTTTTCGCAGTTCTTCCGCCTTTAGCTTGTAAGCTTCCTTTTCAGTACCATTTAATTTTGCATCAAACTGTATTTCGCCCACCTCTACCTCTTTATTAAAAGTTGGTAGGCTATCTTTGGGTATAGCATTAAAAAACTTTTTAACGTCTTCAGGCGTGGTATTTATGTCAGTGGTGATCTTTTGCCTCATTTTTTCAGCAACCAGTTCTTCTTTAATATCCGGCCGAATCTCGTCCTTATATTGGATAACCGAGCGACCCAAAAATTGCTCAAGCCTGTCCTGCCCGCCAGCCCGCTGAATCATCCCGCGCATCCTGCGTTCAATGTCGGCATCAACCTCGTCGTCCTTAACCTCAACGCTATCAATTATAGCCTGTGCAGCCAATAACTTCTGGGTTATAAAGCTCTGTGCTATCACACACTTAATATCTGGATTTGCCGGATTACCCTGCGCCAGGTAGGTAGCGTACTTCAATTCGATGTCCGATTGCAGTACAACACTGCTTCCTACAACCGCCGCTATTTTATCCAGGGTATGTTTGGGCTGCGCCATAGCAACCGATGTCAATAAAATAAAACTTAAAAGGGCCAACCCAATCTTTCTCATGTATCTGTGTACTAATTAAAAAGCTTCCGATCTCACCGGAATTAAAAAGTCCGAATTTCGGTAAAATTTATTAATAATGGCTGTATAATTAAACCGATTTAATCAGAGGCAGCTATAATTGTGCGAATATGCTGATAATGCGTCAAACTGTTTAGTTACTTTTGTTAAAATTTGTTAAAGTATAGCCCGTCCTGTCGCCCTGTGGCGCTCCCTCTGCAAAATTGAGGTTCAGGACAGTAGATGCTACGCATTATTTATCATGATGAAAATAGAAAACCCGGCAGCCTTCAGTTTTATCATGCAGGACGAAATTTACCTGCTTAATAAAGATAAAGATGCCTTTAGTAATATGGCCCCGGTGCCAAATGTGCCCGAGGTTGTTGTAATTGTAGAAACGCCAAAGATCAGTTTTAATTACCTCGGCAAACACAAAAAGCGTTTTTTGATTCTCACGCATTACCCCGAAACGGACTTTATGGTTGCAAATCATTTAACAGCGCTGGAAAACACGCTAAAACGCCTTGAATTTAGCCTGGATGATGCTGCTATTTTAAACAGAGCCGGTCGCCCGGATGCTACCATGGAGCAACTATCCAAATTTTTTAAACCGCAGCTGTTACTGGTTCTGGGGCAAAAAGCTTTGCCGGCAGGCGCCGAAAAACTGGAGCTGAACAAGCGGGTGGAAGTAAACAATTGCCGCACTTTGTTCACTTATAGTTTTGACGAAATGATGGATAGTAACGAAAATAAAAAGGCGTTTTGGGAGCAAATGAAACAATTATAATATGGTACAACAATTGGTTTTTGCTACAAACAATGCTCATAAGCTGACCGAGGTTGCCGATAAAATTAAGGGGCAGCTAAAACTATTGAGTTTGGATGATTTGGGCTGCTATGACGATATTGAGGAAATAGGGCAAACCTTTGCCGACAATGCATCGATAAAAAGCCACCATATACACAATAAATATAAACTAAATTGTTTTGGCGACGACAGCGGCCTGGAGGTTGATGCACTAAACGGCGACCCCGGCGTACACTCGGCGCGCTACAATGGCATTCACGGCGATCATGAGGCAAATATCAATAAAGTTTTAAAAAAGTTAGGTTCGTCAACCCATCGCACCGCGCGTTTCCGTACCGTTATATCGCTGATCTGGGATAATGAGGAGTACTTTTTTGAAGGCGCCGTTGAAGGAACCATCCGCCACGAACGCTCGGGCAGCGAGGGCTTTGGATACGACCCAATTTTTCAACCCGATGGATACGACGTCACATTTGCTGAAATGAGCCTCGAAGAAAAAAACGCCATCAGCCACCGGGCCAAAGCTGTGGAGCAATTGATTGCTTTTTTACAATCGAAATAACAAAACCTACCCACTACTCCATTTTTGTTGAATCTTTCGCCGCCTTAATTGCCGGTGGTTTTACTACAGGGGTTTTTGATGTACTGTCTTTTGCGGTTTTAATAAGCGGCTTTAAAACTGGCGGCTTGCCAACGCTATCTTTTTTAGTGCTGTCTTTCGCAGCTTTTATAACCGGTTTCAAAACGGGTGGCTTACCCCCTACGCTATCTTTCCGGAGGCTGTCTTTTGCTGTTTTTAAGCCCGGCAATTTCCCTGTACCTGTTTTTAAGGTAGTGTCTTTAGCCAATTTACCACCGGGCAACTTTTTAAGCAGATTTTTGTCGGTACCGGGTTTTGCCGGTGATTTTTTAGCGCTAACCTTCTTTTTATGGTACGATGGAATAATCGATTCCTTGGATACCGGTCGTTCCTTAGGTTTCCAGATAAATCCTTTTAATACTTTATCATCTTCCTTAAACTTATTGAGTGGCCCATACCTGTTTTCGGGTTTGGTATAAAAACCCATATTGGTAACCTTGTTATCTTTAAAATCGGCCCGTATTTTACTGCTGAGCGATCGCTGCATCCCGCTGATGGTCATTTTTCCGCTATCGCGGGCAAAGTAAATGCTTTCCGCATTGCCCTCCATCAGCATGCGGCTAAGTTTATCTTCCTTAAACCAGCCCCGCATTCGCTTACCCCCCAGCTGGTTAAAATGCAGGGAATCATCCTTTTCAATATTCACAATAAAGGCATGCGGAAACATGGTCATGTTGTCGAGCTTTTTGTGCTTCATCTGCAAATAAATGGTATCGCCTGATAACTGCGACCCCTGCGTCCACATAATGGGGTTAACAAAACAGCGAATGGTAGAATCGGCATTGCTATAAAACATCGAATCGGCTTTGGATTGCAGGTCCGACTTAAAAAGTTTAAAATGGTGATGTGCAATAATTATCCTGATGCGGGCAGTGTCGTTAGGCTCAGCCAGTTTAGCTTTTAGAATTGAATCGGCCAGTTGTTTTTTGTTGAGGCTGTCCAATTCGAGTTGCTTTTTGCTCAAGGGCTTTTTCTTAATCACAACCAGTTTTGGCTTGCCAAAAAAGTAACGCTGGCGGTAGCTGGTATCAATGCGCACGCCCGCCTGGTGCCCGGTTAAAAACTTCGAGTCCTTTACTTTTACTTTTTTAGCCTTTGCGCCGGTGTCTACCAGATGCGCCAGCCGCTGTTTCTCATAATATATTTTCAGATCCTTATACGTCATGATCTGCGTCTCAATCGTATCGGCCGACATATAAATCGAGTCGATTTTCATTTTCGAGGTGTCTTTTGCACCCGTAATTTTTTGCGGCAATTTAGTGCCGGCCGTTGGTTTGGCAGTAGCTCCGGCTTTGGCTGCAGGCTTGTTTTTTACCACAGGCTTTGTTGCCGTTTTGTTACTTTTAACCGGCGGCTTTTTTATCGAAGTATCTGTTTTTAACCGCGCGACCGTATTCTTTATTTCCGTCGAATCCGATTTGGCTGTAATGGCTTTGGAAAGAATGCTTTTTTGGAGCGCAGTCAGGCTATCCGTTTTAACCGGTACTTCATTTTTCTGTTCAACCGGTATATCCGTTTTAATGGGCATGGTGTTTTTTGGCGGGGTAACACTGTCTGCCTTACCCGGAACAGTTTTTTTGATGAGCTGCGCCATATTAATGGCTCCTTTTTTATTTGCGGGTGCTTTTTTAGCAATGGAATCTGCTTTTGCCGCCGAATCCGTTTGGGTAGTATCTTTGGTTTCGGTAACCATAATCACGTACGGGTCCTCGGTAACAATGGTACGCTCTTCTTTTTTAAAATAGGTGCCTAAATTCCCCCTGATGGTGGTTTTTTGTTCTTTATCATCAAACACCACGTGGTTAACCGCGCGGCCATACCCTATCTTTTTATCATAAAACAAACTATCGCCCTTTAGTGATTTGGTGCCCGAATGATACAGGTTGTTTTTACCAAAGGCCGCCTGCTCGTCAATGGTAGAATATGTACCATTTTCGGTATACAGCGTGTCCCTGTCTTTTTCGTTTTTAGTGCTGTAGATGTTGGTGGGACCGTAAAAGTAGGATATGCGGGTTTTGGTATTGTACCGCATGGTATCGGTTTTTACCAGTGCATCCGGTGTGGTTAACGAAACATTGTAACGGAAATACGAATCGCGTGAGAAGGCGAAATAGTAGCCGTTTTTGCTCAGCAGGGTATTATCCTTGTTTACCAGTTTGCCGCCATCGGTATAAGTACCTATGCGCGTTGCCGTATTATACGTAAGGTGATTGGTTGTTAGCGTAGCATCTTTATCCACCAGGCGCACATTATCCGTTAAAATGGCAATCTTGGTATTGCCGTTGTAATTAAGCTTATCTGAGTAAATATGTAAGGTATCGCCCTGGTTAATATCAATATGGCCAAAGGCGTCGAAGGCGTTTTCGGCGGGGTAAAAATAGGCACTGTCGGAAGTAAGGGTCGAGAAGTCCTGCTTAAACGTACCCTCATAAACCTTAACAATGTCTTTGCCGTTCAGTTTAATGCCTGTACTGCTTTTGGATTTAATCAAATTTACAACTGACTTATGCTGACCCATAACAGTGGCCGCAGCCAGCAATAAACAAAAGCTTAAAACATATTTCCTCACGGTGGCAAAATTAGTTTTTTGTTGGGGTTTTAAATTAATAATTTTGAAGGATGCTGCCTGTTAAACAATTTACTGATTTTATTGCGCAAAACCAACTGTTTAAACGCGACAGCAAAGTACTGGCTGCAGTAAGCGGCGGTATGGATTCGGTATTAATGGCTCATTTATTTAAGTCAGCAGGTTTTGATTTTGGCATTGCCCATTGTAACTTTCAATTGCGTGGCGATGAATCAACCGCCGATCAGGAGTTTTGCAAAAACCTTGCCGAACAATTGCAGGTACCTTTCCACGTCATCCGTTTCGACACACTAAAATATGCGGCCGATAAAAAAGTATCAACACAAATGGCGGCACGCGAACTGCGGTATCAATGGTTCGAAGAGATCAGTCAGCAAGCAGGCTATTCGGTTATTGCGCTTGCACATCACCAAAACGATGCAATTGAAACAATATTGTTAAACCTTACACGCGGCACCGGGATAGCCGGTTTACACGGCATTTTACCAAAAAACGGCAGGCTTGTTCGCCCCCTGTTGTTTTTAAACCGCGATGAAATACAGCAGATCATCAACGAGAACGGGTTACCTTATGTAGAGGATAGCTCAAACGCCTCGGCAAAATATGCCCGCAATAAAATTCGGCTCGAGGTAATCCCAAAACTAAAGGAACTAAACCCTGCACTGGAGAGCACTTTTGAAAAAAACCTGGCCCATTTCCGCGACCTGGAATTATTATTGGAACAAAAAACCGCCGAATTAAAAAAGGAGCTGTTTGTTTACCGGGATAATGAGATCCGCATTTCATTGGCTTCACTGCAGCAATTAGAACCCAAACGCCTGCTGCTTTTTAGCTTATTGCAAGACTTCGGCGTTAACGAAACCATTATTGACGACCTTATTTTAGCCCTTGATAAACAACCCGGTAAGGTTTTTGAAACGACTGGATACAGGATGATTGTTGACCGGAGCGAGCTGATCATCACCAAAACAGCACCTGTTAATGACAAGCAGGCTATCATCGGCATAAAAGATCATGAGATTAATTACCCCGGCTACAAGCTCAATATTTTGCATGACGACAGCCCCTTAATAATAAAAAATAATCCGCTGGCTGTTTCTGTTGATACTGATTTGCTTATATATCCGTTAACTTTGCGCCCCTGGCGACAAGGCGATTATTTTTATCCGCTGGGAATGCAATCGGGTAAAAAATTAAGTGACTTTTTTATCGGGCAAAAAGTCCCTTTGCATAAAAAAAATGAAATACCTTTATTAGTCAATGGTAACGGCGATATTATTTGGGTTGGCGGCTACCGGCCCGATGAACGGTATAAAGTAAATGAAAACACTAAAAAAGTAACTATATTCGAATTGTACAATATTTGAAGATGTGTTAATTTGAATATTATGCGTCCCGGGTAACTCAGAACAGACCTCAACTAATTTTCAAATTTTCAAATCGTCAAATCAACTAATTAAAACCCATGGATAAACCGGCCTATACTGAAAAACAATATCTCGGAAGGGAATTTATACCGATAACCATCCGCCTGGTTTTAGCTATGTTTTGTTTTGCCGCCTATTTTTTCACCGATGAGCGCGAGCGCAACGGCGATTTGCTTGTAGTAGTGGGGTTTGCCATCATTATCATCTCTATTATCATGGGCTTCCTCCTGCATTTCCGTACCCGTATTTTAAATAAAAGCGTACTGCTGGATGGCTTGTGGACCACCCGTTTGGTAAAGATAGACTTGCACAGCATTATAAAGGCTGAAAAAGGGCAATATAGTAAGTACCTGTTTAACAACCCGGTATATAACCTGCATACTAAAGGAACTATCCGCTTTTTTGCATCCGGCAAAGAGGCTATCTTTTTAACTGACCGCGACGGCCTGGTTTATATCATCGGCTCGCAACAGGCTAATGAATTTTTAAGGGCGATAAAAGAAGAGATGAAAAAGTAGGCTTGTTTATAGGTTCATTAGTTCACTGGTTTATTAGGATTGCCGGGCGATTAATCGGCAAGGACAACTTATCGAGCTTTTTACTAATGAACAAGTGAACTAATAAACTACCTGCTTAATATCAAATCACTCCTCACCGGATAATGATCCGATAATTTTTTCTCGACGATCTGGTAACTGGCCACTTTAAACTGGGGGCTGGCCATAATATAATCTATCTGGTAGTTGGGGAAATTGCCGTTGTAGGTGCGGCCAAAACCCGACCCTTTTTCGTGGAAGGCATTTTTTAAGCCGGTTGCCATATAATTTACCGCATATGAGGACGGGGTGTCGTTAAAATCGCCGGAGATAATATAGGGATAAGGGCATTGAGCGGCGCTCTCTTTTATTTTAACCACCTGGTCGCTACGCCTGATAAACGCTGTTTTTAGTTTGCTGCCCAGCCTGCGGGCCGATGACTTATCTGTTTTTTCATTGCCGGTAATACTGTTGATATATTTATAATCCTCGGGATCGAAACGAATCGATTGCAGGTGGACGCTGTACATCCTGAACATTTGATCGCCCTTTTGTACATCTATATAAATACATTCGTTTTCGCTGGCCTTGTCCGAAAAACGGATTAAACCATGGGCCTTAATAGGGAACTTCGAAAAAATGGCAATCCCTATGGCCTCGGTACTGTTGTATATTACCGGCTCAAAATAATAAAAGCCGGGGCCCATTATCTTCACCAGCGAATCGCGCATATCGTACTCGCCATGCATACGCGAATAAAATTCCTGGAAACCAATAATATCAGGGTGTTCGTGATTGATGATATCCAATATTTCGTGCTTGGTGGATATGTCGTTTTTTGAGCCGTATTTTTTAAAATTATGCACATTATAGGTCATCACCCTAACGTTGCCGGTATCCATGGGTCTGCCGCCGCCTTTGGCATCCTGGTAATTATCGCCTGCACGGAAACCGATGGTGTTGTTTAGCACAGTCCACCCACACAGTATACAGGCGACCGAAATAAAAAAATGCCATTTTCGCCTGAGGAGCCAATACCCCACCATAATAAGGTTGGCCACCAGCAATATGGGGTAGGCAAGGCCAAAAAACGCGAATACCCAAAAAGTTTTTGGATCAGCAAAGGGGGCGATGTAACTGATGAGAATTGAAAGGGCCAGAATGACATTTAGCCATAAAATTACTTTATCAATAAAAGATAATCTGCTTTTAGCCTTCATTCTTGCTTGCTTGCGCGAAACAGTACTTCCTTTTCCTGCTTCGACAGGCTGTCATAGCCCGATTTCGAAATTTTATCTAATATAAGATCAATTTCCTCTTGTCGCGGAATATAAGATGCATTTTTTGAGGCGTTGCCTGTTACTATCTTTAGTTTGGGCTTTGGCTTGAATATTTTAGCGATCATCGCCACCAGGTCATTCCCTTTATGTAATTGTTTAATATAGATAAATCCCATCAGCGCCCCGCCCAGGTGCGACAGTTCGCCGCCTGCATTAAGGCCGGTAATACCCAAAAAGTCGAGAATAATAAAAAATAAAACCAACCATTTTAACCGGACTGGGCCAATAAGGATTAATGAGATGGTGTAATCAGGTAATTGGGTGGCTGTTGCTACCATTACAGCCATAACAGCTGCAGATGCGCCAACCAGCGGACCGGTGTTTTCCGCTATGTTATTATGGGTAAAAAACGGAAAAACGTTATAGCTCACCACAAAGAAAAAAGCGCCGGCCAATCCGCCCAGCAAATACAAACCCAAAGTGCGTTTTTTGCCCAGGAATTCTTCAAATATTTGCCCAAACCAGTAAAACCACAGCATGTTGAACAATATATGGATTGGACCTGCATGCATAAACATATAGGTAAAGGGCGTCCAGAAATGTGTCAGCAATTTATGGAGCGAAGCAGGCAGCAACAGGTATTCGTCCGTAAGGTGCGATATGTAATTTGTTTTGAAGAAAAGGGTCTCAAATATTGCGGGAATATTGATGAGCAAAAAAACAATAATATTAACCCAGATCAGCAAGTGTAACTTGCTGCCCGAGTGAAGCATCTTGTATTGAATCTCTTTCCAGATGGTACTCATAACACGCAAACGATTATTAAAGATAACCCGAATTTTTTAAAAAAGTTGTGTTGCGATATTCATTTTACAATTTAGTAACAGATTGGCATTTCCTATCGCCTTTTTTGTTATTTACCCTACCTGTAACGCCATGCTTTTATCAAAATAAAGCCAAGTAAAGCACCGCCAAGGTGGGCCAAATGGGCAACGTTGTCGCCGACACCCGGGTTAATGCTCGACCATATTTCCAGGATAATATATCCGGGAACAAGATACTTTGCTTTTATAGGCACCGGTATGAAAAGCATCATCAATTCCAAATCGGGGTATAACATCCCAAAGGCAACCAACAGCCCGAATATAGCACCGGAAGCGCCGACGACGGGAGCGAGATAAATGCCGGCTATATCGGCTGCATGCGCCCCATATTGAAGATAGGAGGCTTCTTCCAGTGGATTTGGTATACTAAGACCCCCGGTATAATGATAAATCATAAATGCCTGTACTATCATTTGAAAAACTACAGCACCTATCCCGCATATAAAATAAAGGTTGAAAAATCGTTTGGGCCCGATGGCATATTCTATAATTGGTCCGAATGAAAATAAAGCGAACATATTAAACAAAATATGTGTCCAGCCGCCATGGAAAAACATGTAAGTAATAATTTGCCAGGGCCTGAAAAAAGGCGAGTTGAAATAGGTTAACCCTACTATCCTTACCAAATGGTCGTAGGCATCCTTACTCAGCACTACAAAGGGTATAAAACAAAGGAGGTTAAGTATTAGCAGGTTTTTTACAACCGGTGTAAGATTTGCGAAAGGTGATTGCCTGTTTCCGTTCATATTATTTATGGCATTCCGCACCTGCGGAATTATTTTTCAAATCGTTCTAAAAGTTCGTTTATGGTAAAAGTAGTGATCACCAGTTTGCCGTTTAATGCCACGTTGGGCATCTGGCAGGCAAAAAGCTGGTCGATCAGTAAATTCATTTCCTCTAATGACATCTTTGTGCCCGCTTTTGTTGCAGCATTTCGTGCTAAAGATCTGGCCAGGCTGTCGCGCTTGTCCAGTTTTAATATCGATTGGTTGTTTTTATACCCCTCGAGCAGCTGTTCAAGCAATTCATTTTCCGATACATTGTTCAATTCGGCCGGGATCCCTTCAACCACTACCGTGTTTTTGCCAAATTCCCTGATGTCAAATCCCAGTGCGCGAATATCGGGTAAAAGTTCCTTTAATAGTTCAAAATCGCTGCTATTTAATGTAATCGACTGCGGAAAAAGGCTTTGCTGGCTCACCCCCGAATGATTTTGCAATTGCTGTAAAAAACGTTCGTATAAAATGCGTTCATGCGCGGCCTGCTGGTTTATCACCATAAAACCCGATTTTATCTGCGACAGGATAAACCGGTTGTGTACCTGGAAAAGCAATTGTTCGCTGGGCTTGTTCAGTTCCTGGTCTTCAACCGAAATGCCCGGTTCATCGTGCATCTGGTGCTGAATGGTTACTTCTTTTTTAGTGATCTCATACAAGGTATCCCAATTTTGCGGTATGGGCGAACTCCGGTATTCACCGGTGCTCCGCAAAAACGGTATTTCACGCTCTATTTTTTTATCGCTGTTAAAAGGGTTAAAATCAGGATTAAAGGATATAGTAGGCGGTACAATCTCTTCGAAAGGTTTCGGGGTAACCAAATGTTCAATACTATTCTCCTGGTCAAAATCAAGGCTCGGGGTAATATTATACCTGCCCAACGACCGTTTTACCGCCGAGCGTATGATGGCATAAATTGTTTGTTCGTCCTGGTATTTAATTTCGGTTTTGGTTGGATGAACATTGATATCAATTTTAGCCGGATCTATCTCTATAAACAATACATACAGCGGGTAGGTATCTTCGGGTAAAAGTTCCTTAAAAGCCATCAACACCGCGTGATTGAGGTAGGCATCGCGGATAAAACGGTTGTTTACAAAAAAGAATTGTTCGCCGCGCGTTCTGCGGGCATATTCGGGTTTACCTACAAAGCCCCGGAGTTTTATCACGTTAGTATCCTCCTCAACCGGTACCAGGCGTTCGTTATAATTGTTCCCCAATAAATGGATAATACGCTGCTTCAAGGTTGCCGCAGGCAGGTGGTAAACTTCCTGGCCATCGTGATGCAGTGTAAAAAACACTTGCGGGTTAGCCAGTGCAACACGCTGAAACTCGTCAATAATATGCCGCATTTCAACCGGGTTGCTTTTTAAAAAGTTACGCCGGGCCGGAGTATTGAAAAAAAGATTTTTTATGCAGATAGATGTCCCCGTATTAGCCGAACATGCCTGCTGACTGATCACTTCGGAACCTTCAATAATAATGCAGGTACCCAATTCATCCTCGTGTCTGCGGGTTTTTAGTTCAACCTGTGCAATAGCCGCGATAGATGCCATAGCCTCGCCCCTGAAACCCATAGTACGGATGGCAAACAGATCATCGGCTTTGCGTATTTTCGATGTTGCGTGTCTTTCAAAGCTCATGCGGGCATCAGTAACGCTCATGCCGCAGCCATTGTCAATCACCTGGATAAGCGATTTGCCGCCATCTTTAATGATCAATTGTATCTTATCAGCCCCCGAATCCAGCGAATTCTCAACCAATTCCTTTACCGCCGATGCTGGTCGTTGCACTACTTCGCCTGCTGCAATCTGGTTGGCTACGGCATCGGGTAAAAGATGTATAATATCTGGCATTTTGTAATAGTTCCCTTCTGATTCGTTTTCGCCGCTAAATTAACTATTTGGAGGCATAACTTTATGTTTGACGATGCTTTATACAGGGAAATCGCATCTAGAATTTATCGCCAATCGGAGGCTCCGCTGGAGCCCAAATGTTGCGGTTTTTTTTGCTATAAACAGGCGACTCCTCTGGGGGTCGAACAAAAGTATAATTTCAACTCCGTAGGAGTTTCCTGTTTGTAGAAATAAACCACTGGTTTTCAGGCTCCATTGGAGCCACCTTTTTAAAAGCGATGCTCCTGATACTTTATATATCTTAGCAAATTGTTTTAATCATGATGCCAGATATTGGAAAAAATTGAGCCTTTTCCCTCTTTTTGCGATTTTCAAAAAATAGCAGATATTCTTACGATCATACAAAATAAGATTACCCCTCAAACGGATGTAGTTTGGGCTGGGTTTAATAATCCACAAGAGTTTCTACGTGAAATAACCGACGATATTGATAAAATCCGATCAGGCGATTTTGATGCGCTCGCCAAGATTAATGTAGAATTTGCGGCTACATGTATTTACCAGGAATTAGCTATGTCAAATGGTTGGAGTAAAGAATATTTAGAACTGGCTGAACAATTTGACGCAATATATGAGCGTATATTGAAGAATAGAAACCATCCGTCGTCCCGGCCAAAGAGATCATTTTTCAACTGGCGTAACATTTTTGGATCAAATTAATTTTTTACCCGCACAACTTTATCCATTTGATTTTGTATATAGTTTTGTAGCTTACCAACTTTTTACAAATACCAGATGAAGAAAATTTTGCCCATACTGCTCTTGTTTTGTTTTGCCTGTAAAAACAAAGAATATAATGCCGACCTGCTGGTTAAAAATGCATTGGTTTATACGGTTGACAGCACCTTTTCAACCGCCGACGCCTTTGTGGTAACCGGCGGAAAAATAGTTTCGGTTGGTAAACTCGATACGCTTGAACAAAAATATAATGCCCGCGAGGTTATTGATGCCGGCGGTAAGCCGGTGTATCCGGGCTTTATAGATGCCCATACTCATTTTTACAATTATGGTTTAAGTCTGCAGGAAGCAAAGCTCGAAAACACCAAAAGCTGGCAGGAGGTTGTGGATACCGTAAATTCGTTTGCCCGTAAAAACACCGAAGGCTGGATAATTGGCCGTGGCTGGGATCAGAATAAGTGGAAAGGCAAACAGTTCCCCAATAAGGCTAAACTTGATTCGTTGTTCCCGGTACGGCCGGTGGTTTTAACCCGGATTGACGGCCATGCGGCCATAGTTAACCAGGCCGCTTTAAACATTGCCGGTATTAAACCAGGACAAACCCTTGTGGGCGGTACTGTTGAAACCATCAATGGCAAACTCACCGGCGTGCTGATTGATAATGCCCAGGGCCTGGTTCGGCGCAAAATACCGTTGCCTACCGACGCCATAACACAGACTGCATTGCTTGATGCCCAGCACAACTGTTTTGCTGTTGGCCTTACTACGGTGGATGATTGCGGCCTGCCTTATACCATGGTAAACACCATTGCCCAATTGCAACACAAAGGCACCCTAAAAATGCGGATGTATGTAATGCTGTCGGATAATCCCGACAACTTCGAATATTTATTTAAACGCGGCGTTTATAAAACACCGGGACTTAACGTGCGGGCGTTTAAGGTTTATGCTGATGGCGCGCTTGGCTCGCGCGGAGCATGCTTATTGCAGCCTTATAATGACCAGAAAAACTGGAAAGGCTTTTTGCTGAGCAGTCAGCAGCACTTCCAGGATGTAGCGCAAAAACTGGCTACCAAAGGCTTCCAGATGTGTACACACGCCATTGGCGACTCGGCCAACCGGGTAATGCTTAAGATATATGCCAGCGTGCTTAAAGGCAAAAACGATCGCCGCTGGCGCATCGAACACTCGCAGGTGATAGCGCCTGAGGATGTTAAACTCTTTGGCGATAACAATATTATCCCTTCCGTACAGCCTACACATGCAACATCTGATATGTACTGGGCCGGCGAAAGGCTTGGCAAAACACGGCTAAAATCGGCCTATATATACAAACAGCTGCTGGAACAAAATGGCTGGTTACCGCTCGGTACCGACTTCCCGGTTGAGGACATTAACCCCATGTACACTTTTTACGCAGCGGTTGAACGTAAGGACCTTAAAGGATGGCCCAATGGCGGTTTTCAGCCCGAAAATGCGCTAACCCGGCAGCAGGCCTTGCAGGGCATGACTATTTGGGCCGCCAAAGCCAATTTTGAAGAAAAAGAAAAGGGCAGTATCGAGCCCGGTAAATATGCCGATTTTGTGATTCTGGATAGCGACATTATGAAAGTTGACGGGGCGAGCCTGCCAAAAGTTAAAGTGTTGAAAACATACGTGAACGGAGAAAAGGTTTATGAGAAAAAGTAGCTGGAAGGGATACACTTTAATTTTATCGGTTTTTATATTATTTGGATCGGCCTGCGCACAAAACCCGCCTTTTACGGGGAAAGCCTATGTTGACGAAGAAAACGTGGTTGAGAAATCAACCGTACTGTTTAATAATGCATCGTTTACTATACCACTTCAAAACCTCGATCAGCAAAAAATTGCCAGCGTTCATTTTTCAAATACTTACGCCGTTGGTTTTGATAGTTTGCTGAATAAATATGATAAAGTCGACATCTTCAACGGCAACCTTTACACAGGCACAAAAAGCCTCGATGATCTTTCGGCAGATCTGAAGTTTTACAACACCATTATCCTGCAACTGAACGAGGCCGATTTGAATAATCCGCTGATTATGGATTTTATCACATCGAACCAAAAAATGAAAAGCGTGGTAGTTGCATTATTTGGAAGCAGCAACGCTTTGATAAAACTAAATAACCTTACAGTACCCATTATTTGGTGCGAGCGGATCTCGCCGGTTTCAGCATTTTGCAGTGCGCAGGCTATTTTCGGCGGCTTCGCAGTAACCCAAAAACTGAACAGGAATGTATCGCCGGTTTTTCGTAAAGGCATGGGCTTTACCACTACAAAAGTTCGGTTGCAATATACAGTGCCCGAAGATGCCGGCTTTATTTCGGATAACCTGGCAGGGATAGATAACATTGCCAACGAGGCGATACTTAACCAGGCGACACCGGGATGTGTAGTGCTGGTGGTTAAAGATGGTAAGGTAGTATTCAACAAGGCGTACGGTTATCATACGTACGATAAAACGACTCCGGATAAATTGACGGATATTTTCGACCTGGCCTCGATGACCAAAATAACGGCCACCACGATGGAAACCATGTTATTGGTTGACCAGGGAAAGTTAAATATTGACACCACCGTAGGCTATTACCTGCCGCAGGCGCGCAAAACCAATAAAAATGACATCCACGTGCGCGAAGTGCTGGAGCACCAGGCGGGCCTGATCCCGGATATTCCAACCATAGAAGCCGTAAAACCGGCGGATTATAGTGTTGATTCATCCGAAAATTTCCCCACCAAGGTAAATGAGGCTTATTATTTAAGGAAAGATTATTTTAAGAACGTGATGTGGCCGCTCATGCTCAACTCGCCTTTGCGCACCAGGGGACAATACGTTTACAGTGACTTGAGCATGGTTTTTATGCAGCAGATATTGGAAACAGTTACCCAAACGCCCGAAAATATTTTTGTGCAGGACGAACTGTACACACCCATGGGGATGCAAACAGCAGGCTTTTTACCATTATACCGGTTTAAGCCGGAGCAAATAATCCCCACTGAAAATGACCCTGTTTACCGCCACGCCCTCCTGGATGGTTACGTACATGACCCCACCGCAGCTTTAATGGGTGGAGTTGCCGGCCATGCCGGTTTATTTGCCAGCGCCAATGATGTAGCTATATTATACCAGATGATGCTTAACCGCGGCACCTACGGCGGGGTACAATACATAAAGCCGGAAACGGTTGATCTTTTTACGGCCAAACAATCCAACATAAGCCGCCGGGGCTTGGGGTTCGACCGTTGGGATCCTGATCTGACAAAGCACTATCCATCGCAATTCGCTTCGCCCGAAACTTACGGGCACACGGGTTTTACCGGTACCTGCGTTTGGGTTGATCCGAAATATAACCTTGTTTACATTTTTTTATCAAACCGTGTAAACCCAAGCGTGAGTAGCAAACTATCCAGCATGAACATCAGGCCAAGGATACAGGACGTGATTTACCAGGCGATACAGAAGGGAATGTGATGTGGGATTTCGGATGTCGGAATTGGGATTTCGGAATTGTTCAATTTTAAAGTTCTAAAAATCTAAATTGCGAATTCCCAAATAATTTCTCAAATTGTATATTAGCCTTAGGTTTAAAAATCCGAAATCGAACATCCGAAATCCGCAATGAACTACTACACCATTCAACCTCCCGATGCACTTAAACCTTTTGTAAGGTGCTTCTGGGTATTGGAGCATGAGTTTGGCGAGAATGAACAGGCATACACTTACCGTTCAATAGCCGACAGTTGCGTGGAGATTGTTTTTCATTACCTGGGCCCCTTTGATGAGTTGGTAACTGCTGGTCAGCCGCGCAACTGGCAGTCAGGTATTCATTTCCAGGCCGATCATTACACCCGCTTTCAAACCAACCAAAGTTTCGGGATCTTTGGCGCTTATATTTATCCCTTTGCTATTCCCTGGCTTTTTAAGGTTCCATCTGAAGAAACCAGTAACGAGATGATTGACTTGCATACCTTTTTAGGGCCGGATGGTCGCGAACTCGAAGAAAGGATAATGATTGCGCCCGATAACATTAAACGGGCTGAGATATTGGGCGCATTCCTGGAAAGGCGGTTCCTGAACGCACGCTTGAAAGACAATACCATTGCCGTTGCCATTAAACAGGTTATTCATTCGGGCGCTGTATACACCGTTCCGCAGCTTGCCGACCACTTTAATCTTTCAACCCGCCAGTTCGACAGAAAATTTAAAGAGTACGCAGGCTTTAGTCCAAAAATGTATTTACGGCTGGTTCGCTTAAATCAAGCCATAAAACAGCAGGGAGGCAATAAGTCCTTAACACAGATAGCTTATGACTGCGGTTATTATGATCAGTCGCATTTTATACGCGATGTTAAAGCGTTTACCGGCTATCACCCCGGCTTTTATTTTTCGGGTAAAGCAGAAGGCACCGAGTATCTTTATGTGTAACATGTCCGGTTTTTACAATTTCAGGGTATTCAGCCGGCTTATCTTTGTTTAAAACAAATGAAATCATGGAAACATTAAATATTCCCAATGGCTACCAGCGTGTAATGCCATACCTGATTGTTAACAATGCGGCAGGCTTTTTTCAATTTACAAAAGATGTTTTTGGCGCCGAAGAAAGGTATAAAGCCATGCGCGACGAACACCTGATCATGCACGCCGAGATCAGCATAGGTGGCAGCGTTATCATGTTTGCCGATGCTACCGAACTTTACAATGAGCGAACCGCCGGCATGTTTATGTATGTAGATGATTGCGATGCCGTTTATAAAAAAGCGCTTGAAAACGGTGCAACTTGCGCTATGGAACCAGCCGACCAAAGCTATGGCCGCAGTGCAGGCATTACCGACCCATTTGGCAACACCTGGTGGATCACTTCGGTGTGATTTTGGGTTTCGGAATTTCGATTTCGGAATTTTTTAATATTGGATAGGCGCTATTGATTGAGGTTTAGAAAAAATCAATCAATCAGAAAAGCGGCATTTTTAAATCCGAAATCGAACATCCCAATTCCGATATCAGCAAAAATCATTTTACATCCGCTTAACACTATTCCAATAAATTGCTGTTAAACTTGCACTAATGAATTGATGCCTTTTGGCGAATTCATTATCAACCAAAACAACAGCATTGCATACATGAAAATCGGAATAGTTTGTTACCCAACCTTTGGCGGAAGCGGGGTTGTAGCCACGGAACTGGGCAAAGGCCTGGCCGACCGTGGTCACCAGGTACACTTTGTAACTTATAACCAACCAGCACGACTTGATCTGTTTTCCGAGAACTTGTTTTATCACGAAGTTTCGGTATCCAATTACCCCCTTTTCGATTTTCCGCCTTATGAGCTTGCGCTCGCCAGTCGGCTGGTTGATGTGGTGCGATTTGAAAAACTGGATATTTTGCACGTACATTACGCCATTCCGCATGCATCGGCGGCTTTTATGGCTAAACAGATATTGCTGACTTACGGTATATACATCCCGGTAGTAACAACATTGCACGGTACGGATATAACCCTGGTAGGTAAAGACAGGACATTTAAACCCGTTGTAACGTTTTCCATCAACAAATCCGACGGCGTTACCGCAGTATCCCAACACTTGCGGAACGATACCTACGAGTTTTTTGAAATTGAGAATGATATAAGGGTAATACCCAACTTTATCGATCTTACCCGTTTCAGCTTGAAACCAAAAGATCATTTTAAAAAGGCGATTGCGCCTGCCGGAGAGAAAATAGTGGTGCACACGTCGAACTTCCGCAAGGTAAAACGTACTGCAGATGTCATCAGGATATTTGCCAAACTGGTTGAAAAAATACCCGCCAAACTACTGATGGTGGGCGATGGCGGCGACCGCTCCTATTGCGAACAACTTAGCCGCGACCTTGGCGTGAGCGATAACGTCCGTTTTTTAGGCAAGCAGGATGCTATTGAAGAAATTCTGTCCGTATCTGATCTGTTCCTGATGCCGTCTGAATCGGAAAGTTTCGGTTTGGCAGCGCTGGAAGCCATGGCTTGTAAAGTGCCCGTAATAAGCTCCAATGCAGGCGGCCTGCCCGAACTGAACGTTGAAGGACAAACCGGCTTTTTGAAAGATGTTGGCGATATTGACGGCATGGCCGAAAAAGCTATCTATATCCTCGAAGATGAAGAAAGGCTGCAAACATTTAAGGATAATGCCCTTGCCCGGGCCAAAGAATTTGATTTGGCCAATATTTTGCCCGCCTATGAAAATTACTACGTAGAGGTGATTGAAAGGTGCAAGGAGAAGGTTTAAAGCAAACTTATCTTTACTTTATTTAATTTTTAGTCTATTTTTGTTAATATTAGATTTTTTGGCCGATGGAAAATACTATGTTAATACAACTTACCAATCAGAAAGCTATAGGACTTTTACATGAATTGGAAGAATTGCAGTTAATCAAGGTTTTGAAAAAAAATATTGCACCGGCAAAAACAAAGCTTTCCGATAAATACAGGGGTGCCTTTTCTAACGAGGATGCCGAGAGTTTTAACCAGCATACTCAAGCCATGCGTAAAGAATGGTAAAATACCTGATCGACAATAATGCAATTTCAAGCTATTTCTCAGAGCACTTTTCTGAAAAAGGAATGGAATTCATTGCAGATATTATTGACCAAGTTCCCAATATATCGGTTATTACCGAAATCGAAGCATTATCCTGGATAACTCCGGACAAAACCAAAGAAAAAATAATCCATGAATTTGTTCAGGATGCAAACACATTGTTCCTCACGCCAGATATTGTAAGTCAATGTGTTAAGATTAGAAGAAATAAGAAAATAAAAACACCGGATGCCATTATTGCAGCTACTGCGATGGTAAATAACCTGACACTTATCACCAGCGATAGCGACTTTAATAATATTAAAGGACTGCTTATCCTTGATCCCAGCAAAATGTAAATCGTGTAAGTTTGCGATCAACAATCTAAACACGGATGCAAAAACCCGAAACCTTGGGTATCACTGCTATTAAAACAGATAAGCAGCTGTGTTTTAATCGATATCGATCGAGTCAATGAATCTACTCCGCCGGTACAAATTTCAAACAAACGGGATTACCTATTTCAATGTATGTAGGTGTCTTGGAAATCTCGCCGTTGATCTTGTTTATTTTATAAACAAAAATGCTGTCACTATCCTGGTTAGCCAATACCAGGAAATTACCTGAAGGATCTATGGCAAAGTCGCGCGGGTTTTTACCAAAACTTGATGTCCTTTGCACAAAAGTAAGCTTACCGCTTTCTGCATCGATTGCATAAACAGAGATGTCATTCGTTTCTAAACGGTTTGACGCATACAGGAATCTTCCGTCGGGAGAAATATGTATCGCCGCCCCTGCTGTTTTGCCTTTAAAGCCTCCATTAAGCAAGGTAATGGACTGTGTTTCTTTTAATTTGCCGTTATCGTAATCAAACACGTGTACGTTCGATCCCATTTCGGTTAGCAGGTAAACGTGCTTTTTATCATTCGAAAAAACAATATGGCGCGGGCCATCACCGGCGGTAACACTTACAAAGGGATCTTTGGCAGGGGTTAAAGGCGGCGTATGCGAATCATGATAACGCATCACGTTTAATTTATCGGTGCCCAAATCGCTGTATAAAAGGTATTTCTCATCTGGCGAAAGCATGGCAATATGCACATGCGGGGCCTCCTGGCGTTCTTTGTTTACGCCGTGGCCTTCGTCCTGCACCACCTGCGACGCAGCTGCGAGCGATCCATCTTTATTTACCGGGAAAACACCCAGGCTTCCGCTGCTGTAGTTGGCCACAAAAACGTTCTTTTGATCTTTATCGACCGATACATAGCATGGATCGGCGCCCCCGGATGACTGTTTATTTAAGAATACCAGTTTACCTTGTTTAGCATCAAATGAAAACGAGCTCACTTCGCCGTTCTTTCCGTTTTCGTTTACCGCATAAACAAATTTATTATTTGCCGAAGCGCACAAGTACGATGGATTGCTAACGTCGTCAATCTCATTTAAATAGGCCACGTGGCCGCTTTCAACATAAAAACGATAAACATAAATGCCTTTGCTTTTACCTTTGGTATAGGTACCAATAAGCAGATCATAAGTTGATGGGCCGGTTTTTTTATGCTGCGCATAAATAAGCACCGGGAAAAGAAGCGAAACTAATAGCAGGAATTTTTTCATTGCAGGGATAAATTGGATATAGCCTGCAAGATAGTGATTGGAGCTGAAAGGTAAAAGCATAAATCTAAAAGCATTTATAACAGGCTTTCAGCTTTATGCTTTCGGCTTTTCGCTTAAATGAGGTGCTTCAACTGAATCACTTCGCTTTCTTCAAGGTATCTCCAACGACCGCGGGGAAGGTCTTTTTTGGTGAGGTTTGCGTATACTACCCTGTCCAATTTTACCACTTCGTAACCAAGATGTTCAAATATGCGGCGAACGATGCGGTTTTTTCCACTGTGGATCTGTATGCCTATTTCGCGTTTTGATCCGCCGGCAACGTAAGATACGGAATCTGGTTTTATCAATCCGTCTTCAAGCTCCAGTCCGTATGTTATTTTATTCAAATCGCCCTGGGTAAGGCTTTTGCTTAATTCTACCTGGTATAGTTTGGTGATATTGTTGCGCGGATGCGAAAGCTTATCGGCCAGGTCGCCGTCATTCGTCATTAATAATAAACCGGTTGTATTTCTATCTAACCGACCGATTGGATAAATCCGTTCCTTGCTGGCTTTTTCAACCAGGTGCATAACGGTGCGTCGCTCCATCGGGTCTTCGGTAGTCGTGATGTAGTCTTTAGGTTTATTTAACAATACATAAACCATTTTCTCGCGTTTCAGCATTTCGCCATTATAGCGGATCTCATCTTTTTGCGGGTCAACTTTGTGGCCAAGCTCCGAGATTACGATACCGTTTACCGATACTACACCGGCCGATATCAACTCATCAGCCTTACGGCGCGAGCAGATGCCAGCATTAGAGATATAACGGTTCAGCCTGATTAGCCCGGTATCTTTACTTTCAACAGCTTTTTTACGGCCGCGCAAGGCTTTTGCGGGCGCATTAGTGTCTGGTGTTATTTTATCGTAGTTAGGTTTCGAGCGCTGTGGCCTGTCCTCGCTATAAGGCCTGTCGCCTTCTGGTTTCTTAAATTTGCCTGCAGATGGCGGTCTGCTTCCGAATTTCTTATCGGCCGACCTTTCATTAGCGCCGCGATTGTTATCGGAACTCCTTTTTGGCCTGTCATCTCCGCCAAATGAACCTGACGTAGACTTGCCGCGGGATGCAAAAGGTTTTTTCTCGCCTGAAGGTCCGTCACTAAAACTCTTGCGCGGTCTTGGGTCATTATCTGATGGCCTGCCGGTATATGGCCTGCCCTTGGGTACAAATGGTTTTTTATCGCCTGAGGATTCACCGCCATAGCTCCTTTTCGGACGGTCGTCATTATCGGCAGGTCTGCCTGAATAAGGTCTTTTCGGTCCCGAAAATGATTTCCTGTCGCTGCTGCTAAAACTGCTGGCTGGCTTATCGCCACCCTCTGATTTGCCCTGGTATGGTTTTCTGCCATCGCCGGACGATGATCGTTTTTCGGAAGAGCGTTCTTTACTGAATTTCGCGAAGGGTTTTTCGTTGTCGGGTTTATCGTTACCCCGTGTTGAATTTCCTCTTGATGAGGAGGGTCTTTTTGGCCTGTCACCTGACGTTGATGCCCTGTTCGATGATCTGCCGGATTGGTCGTTGCGACCTGTCCCTGGTTTCTTAAATACCATAGTTTTTTGTTTAGCGCTTTCGCAGCGTGAAGGGTCAAAGTTAGTGTTTTTGGGGCGATATTTATAATTTTTTTTACCGGTTCAAAAACTTGCTTTAAAGCTTTTGAGAGCTGTTTTTGAACCGAAAACCAAATTTTTCAAAAGTCGTAAAAAGCTAAGTATTTGACAATCTGACTTATATAAATTACCTTTGCAGCGCATTCTACCAAATGTAACGCTTATGGATAAAAAAGAAATGACTAAAAAACACTTTATTACGTGCTCCGTAATGGTGGTGCTGGTTATCATTTCAACGCTCAATATTAGCAGCGTAAAAGGCAGTAAAACGGATGTTCAACCTATAGTAAAACCGGTTGTTTACACCGCCGCCCCGTTATTTAATACAACGTTTAGCACAACAAAATCCGTGCTAAAAAATACCGACGCTGCCGATGACTATAGCTTCGCGAACGAGGCTTTGCCTATTAATGATGCCGGCGTAAATCGCAGGCTGCAGCAATCGCTGCACAAGCACGGCTTTAGGTTTGTTGGTTCAAACATCCTTCAAATGAAAGCCCTTGAATTATTCCCCATCATCGAGCCCATTTTAAAAGCTTACGGTATCCCCGAAGATTTTAAATATGTACCGCTTGTTGAATCGGGACTCGACGGAGGTTTTTCCTCAAAAGGCGCAAAAGGAATATGGCAATTTATGCCGGGTACTGCACGCACTTACGGCCTTAAAGTAGGGCATGGGGTTGATGAACGCAATAACGTCCGCAAATCAACCATCGCAGCTTGCAAGTACATTAAGGAGCTATATGTTGAATTCAACAGCTGGACATTGGCCGCTGCTGCTTACAACAACGGGGAAATAAAAATGGAAAAAGCCATTAGGAGGCAAAACGAGGATAATTACTTCCTGATGCACTTAAATAAAGAAACTGCATCGTACGTTTATAACCTGATAGCCATGAAACAGATTATTATACAACCTGGAAAATACGGCTACAGAAGCTATTTAAAACCGCCGGAGCTACTGGCATTCAATTAAAAATAGTTTTACCATTAACAGGTAAAAAATACTATTACGGAGCACTCAGGGGCCGGTCTTTCCAGGAAAGACCGGCCTTTTTTGCGTATATTTGGCGCTTATTGATTGTGTTGATTAAGAGAGTGGTTGACTGAGTTAAATGCCCACAACCCAATCAACTTAATCCAACCCAATCAACTCAATTAACTTAGCAAATGATTACAAAACCTCTCGATCTGGGCGAGCAAAATGAAGTGGAAGTTTTCGGGGCCAGGGTACATAATTTAAAAAATATTGACGTTTCCTTTCCGCGCAACAAACTGGTAGTAATTACCGGTTTAAGCGGCAGCGGGAAATCTTCGCTGGCGTTCGATACCATTTATGCCGAAGGGCAGCGCCGGTATATGGAAACTTTTTCGGCTTACTCACGCCAGTTTATGGGCGGGATGGAGCGCCCAGATGTGGATAAGGTTTCCGGCCTTAGCCCGGTTATTGCTATCGAACAAAAAACAACCAGTAAAAACCCCCGTTCAACTGTTGGTACCATAACCGAGATCTACGATTTTATGCGACTGCTTTTCGCCCGTACTGGCGAAGCCTACTCCTATGTAAGCGGCGAAAAGATGGAGCGTATGTCGGAAGACCAGATCCTGAAAACCATCTCTGAAAAATTTCACGGTCAGCCGGTGAACATTTTGGCACCGGTGGTAAAGGCCCGCAAAGGCCATTACCGCGAACTTTTTGAGCAAATACGCAAACAAGGCTATCTGAAGGTTTGGATTGATGGCGCCATTGCAGATGTGGAACCCAAAATGCAGGTTGACCGTTATAAAATACACGATATTGATATTGTTGTTGACAGGCTGGTGATCACCGAAAATGACAGCAAGCGGCTTTATACATCTATCCAAACTGCATTAAAAATTGCGAAGGGCATTATCCGGATAGCCGATAAGGACAATAACGTTGCCTACTACAGCAAGTATTTGATGGACCCCATATCGGGCATATCCTACGATGAGCCGCAGCCGAATACCTTTTCATTCAATTCGCCTTATGGCGCCTGCGATAAATGCAATGGCCTGGGTTATATTTTTGAGGTTGATGAAGCATCCGTTATCCCCAATCCCAAGTTAAGCATTCTCAACGGCGGCCTTGCCCCTATTGGCGAATACCGCGAAACATGGATATTCCAGGTTTTGAAAGCGCTGGCAAAAAAATATGAATTTTCGTTATCGACGCCCATAGAAAAACTGTTGCGTGACCATCTCGACATCATCCTAAACGGCACAACCGAAATGATTACGGTAGCCGTTGAGTACAATAAATGGAACGTGCAAAATTACCAGGTGGCGTTTGATGGCATAGTGCGTATGCTGGAAGAACAGCAGGAGCGCAGGGGCGATGAGGGAATGGATGACATGGAAAATTACCGTGTTTTAAAAACCTGTCCGACTTGTGAGGGCGCCCGGCTGAAAAAGGAGTCGCTACATTTTAAGGTTGATGATAAAAACATCTTCGAGCTGGCCTGTATGGACATCCGTACGCTGCAGGAGTGGTTTGCCGGCCTGGAAGACCGCTTGACCGAACGCCAAAATGTTATTGCAAAGGAGATTTTAAAAGAAATACGCGCCAGGATAGTCTTTTTACTGGATGTGGGTTTGAGCTATCTAACGCTCGACCGTACAGCTAAAACACTTTCCGGCGGCGAAGCACAGCGCATCAGGCTTGCCACCCAAATTGGCTCGCAATTAATGAATGTAATGTACATTTTAGATGAGCCGAGTATAGGGCTTCACCAGCGGGACAATGAGCGCTTGATAAATGCACTGAAAAACCTCCGCGATCTGGGAAATACGGTACTGGTGGTTGAGCATGATAAAGACATGATATTACACGCCGACCATGTAATTGATATGGGCCCCGCGGCAGGTGTGCACGGCGGCGAAATAGTTGCACAAGGCACTCCTGAAGAGTTGATGAAGCAACACACGCTGACAACATCATACATTAACGGCGAGCGTGAAATTGCCATACCCAAAAAACGCCGCGAAGGCAATGGCAAAATCCTGTCGCTAAAAAAGGCCGAGGGACATAATTTAAAAAAGGTTTCGGTTGAGTTTCCGCTGGGAAAACTTATTGGTGTTACCGGGGTATCAGGCAGCGGCAAATCAAGTTTAATAACCGAAACACTGTACCCTATTTTAAACCATCACTTTTTCAGGGCAAAAAAACATCCCTTGCCTTATGATAAAATTGAAGGGCTGGAGCATATTGACAAGGTAATTGAGATAGACCAAACCCCGATAGGCCGTACACCCCGATCAAACCCGGCAACCTATACCGGGGTGTTTTCTGATATCCGCAACCTTTACGTGCAATTGCCAGAATCAAGGATCAGGGGATATAAACCGGGGCGCTTTTCATTCAACGTAAAGGGTGGCCGTTGCGAAACCTGCCAGGGAGCTGGGTTAAAGGTCATCGAAATGAACTTTTTACCCGACGTGCAAGTACCCTGCGAAGAGTGCGGAGGCAGGCGTTACAACCGCGAAACACTGGAAGTACGTTACCGTGGCAAATCCATCAGCGATGTGCTGGATATGAGTATTGAGGACGCTACGCCATTTTTTGAGCATATCCCGGCCATTTATCGTAAAGTTAAAACCCTGAACGATGTGGGCTTAGGCTACATAACGCTGGGGCAGTCATCCACCACCCTATCAGGCGGCGAGGCACAGCGTGTTAAACTGGCTACCGAACTTTCTAAAAAAGATACGGGCAACACCTTTTACATACTTGATGAACCAACCACAGGTCTGCATTTTGAGGATATTAACGTGCTGTTAGGCGTTTTACACCAGTTGGTTGATAAAGGAAATACCGTTTTGGTAATCGAACACAATCTGGATGTAATAAAGGTAGTTGACCATGTTATTGACCTGGGCCCCGAAGGCGGCACTGGCGGCGGCAAAATATTATTCAGCGGAACGCCGGAAGGCCTATGCAAAGTAAAAGACAGTTTTACCGGGCAGTTTTTGAAGAAAGAGATGGGGATTAAATAAGGCTTCTTATATGTACAATTTCTTGTACATATAAGTATTACTTTTTATCTTTATAAAAAATCACGAGATGCAGATTACAACTTACACAAGTTTCCGCCAAAAATTAAAGTCCTATTTAGACAAAGTGCGGGATAACCATACGCCACTTTATGTGACAAGTGCAAATGGCGAAGATGTTGTAGTGCTTTCCAAATCCGACTACGAAAGCATGGAAGAAACATTTTACCTGCTTAAAAGTCCTGCAAATGCTTCACGGCTACTACAAGGTATCGAAGCCTATGAAAAAGGACTAGGTAAAGAAAGAAGCCTTATTGAAGAATGAAGATCGTTTTTCTTGACCAGGCATTGGAAGATTACCTGTATTGGCAAAATACAGATAAAGCGATGGTGAAAAAAGTTAATTCACTGGTAAAAGAAATTGAACGCATTCCTTTTGAAGGGAGTGGAAAACCCGAACCCTTAAAACATAACCTTGCCGGCTGGTGGTCCAGGCGAATAACGTTAGAACACAGGTTGGTATATAAAATTGATAAAGATTCGATCGTTATTCTGCAATGCAGGTATCATTATTAACCAGGCTAAATCAACTATTATTAAGCCCTTAAGCTATTTAAGCGCTCTAGGTGTTTAAATGCAGATGAGCGGGGCGTTTTGGATAATTTGATTAATGATTTAGCAAATTCGTGATTGCCGCAATGAAATTTTCAGCGGGCGCAATCAAAGGTTCTACATTTTCTTTTTCAAAATCAAAAAGATCGCCGTAATCGCCTTTGTGTCGCAAGTCCATCAAATCGGTGTAGAGTCTACCAAAATCTTTTCCCAGTTTTACCGGCTTAATAAAGTGCAGATTAAATTGGGTTTTGACGCCATTGTGAGTTTGAGTCGATATATCATTTTTTAACAGCAAAGCCGATACCGCATAATAGCAGGCATAATATAACCGGTTTACACAAGCGTTCCAGCTTTCATTTTCAGCTAATAGTTTAGCATCATTCAATGCTTCTATGGCTTTCGTTAATCTATAAGCTATGTAGTCAGGTTTATATTCGTTCATAACACAATCCCGAATTTTTTCACATCCTGATATATCGGCGTAACAGACAATTTTGTATCCCAATCTTCGGCAGGATAAATTAAAGTTGAAATTAGTTCTCCTGTTTCTAACTCTATATCATACAAATTATGGCGGAACTGCTGCTCATCTTTCAAGGAAATTTTCGATTTATTCAGCAATATCAATATATCCCAGTCCGAATCTTTCCTGGCTTTTCCGGTAGCCCGCGAGCCAAACAATATAGCCACAGCCATCGGATCGATTTGCGCAATGGTGTTTTTAATCTTTTGGAGAATTTGGCTATCAGCAGTTTTCATTTACACAAAAATACTAAATATCCATTGTTATCTTCTCAAAACAAAAACAACAATTGTAACTTTAAGCATTATGCTGCCTTTACTAATTGCGTCCCAAATCCGCGAAGCGGATGCCCATACCATAGCCAACGAACCCATCGCATCCATTGATTTAATGGAATGTGCTTCAAAAGCTTTTACGGGTTGGTTTATCAATCATTTTCCGGATCAGGCACAAGTTATTGCAGTTTATTGCGGAACGGGGAACAATGGCGGCGATGGCCTGGCAATAGCCAGGATGCTGCATGATCATCAGTATAAAAAAATCAACGTTCTGATTGCGCGGTTCTCATCCAAATCGACCGACGATTTTAACATCAACCTAAAAAAAATAAAGGAGACCGATATTTCGGTTGTTGAAATAACAGCGGGCGAAAGCTTTCCGGAAGAAAGTAGTGACGTCATTATTGATGCCCTGTTAGGCACCGGCTTAAATAAACCATTGGAAGGCGATTACAAAAGGCTTGTCAATCATATTAATGTTGCCCATAAAACAGTGGTTGCAGTTGATGTCCCTACTGGCTTTTTTTCGGAGGGCGCGCTCCCAAAAGATGCCGTTATTATGCGGGCCGACCTGGTGATAACTTTTCAGCAGCCAAAAATTAATTTCCTTTTGCCTGAATCTGCTCCCTGGATTAAATGCTGGGAAGCCGTTAACATCGGGTTAGATGAAAAATTCATACAGTCGCTTAATTCGCCCTATGCCGCTGTACAGGAAAAGGACATCCGTAAAATGCTTAAACCGCGACGCCGGTTTAGCCACAAGGGTACTTACGGGCATGCCCTTATTGTCGCAGGAAAAGCCGAGACAATGGGCGCCGCGCTGCTTTCGGCATCAGCTTGTGTTTATACAGGCGCGGGATTAACCACGGTATGTGTGCCACAAAGCGGGCTCACCGCCTTGAACACGTATATGCCCGAAATTATTGCAATTGTACGGCATGAACTTGAAGTCCCGCCAATAAAATGGGCTAATTTTAATGCTTTGGCCGTTGGTCCCGGGTTGGGCACAGACGACTTTGCTTTAGCATTATTGACGGATATTTTAACCAATTATGCGAAGCCTATTGTTATTGATGCCGATGCACTTAACCTGCTGGCCGCTAATAGCAGTAAATTATGGCCCTCAGTAGCTCCAAACAGCATTTTAACGCCTCATATGAAGGAGTTCGACCGGCTTTTTGGTGATCACGAAAACTGGTGGCAGCGGATTGAAACCGGCATGCATAAAGCTAAAGAGCGTTCCGTTTGTATCCTGTTAAAAAATGATTATACGTTGATTTTTACACCACAAGGCAAGGTGTATTTTAACACCACAGGGAACCCGGCAATGGCCACAGGTGGCATGGGCGATGTGCTTACCGGCATCATAGCCTCATTACTGGCCCAGGGATATACACCAGTAGAAGCATGTATAATCGGCGCTTATATACACGGTAAGGCCGGCGACGAATTGGCACTGCCAAATAGGTTAAATGCAGTATTACCATCGCAAGTGGCGGGGCAACTGCCGGTCACCATGGCAAAGTTAATGGCATAAAAAAGGCTGCAAGTATTCGTGCAGCCTTTTTAATTAACTATTAACTGATCTTATAAAGAACTAAATACTCATACTTAATTGGTTTTATTTAAACCCAACCGGATGTATTCAGCACAATTCCTAATCCGTTAGTATAAAACTCTATTTACATCTATAGGACGTTCAACCTACCTTTTTAGTTACAATAACAGTGGAAAATTTTTTTTATTGTACCGTAAAGAATATGTTGCTAACAATTTGATTTTCAAATTTGTTTGCTTGACATGGATTTTTTTTCGAAAATTTAAATTATGGGGGATTTTTTTGCAGGGCGAGTAATATTATTAAAACTTACCAATCACCATCATTTCGTCCATAGTGGGCGTCGGGCTGCCACCTTTGGGTTCAAGGGTTACGGCAAAGGCATCTGCTAATGCAATTGACTTCATTTCCTTCATGTCGGCAGTATCCGATTTGGCATCAAATACGCCCAGATCAACGGGTTTGCCGCCCACAAGTGCCCAAAGCTGGTATTGGTGTTCCTTATCATTTTCGGGCATTTTTAACGACTTCATATCGATCCAGACCTTTTTCTTCGCCGGGCTCCAGGCTACTGTAATTTGAGAACCTGTTGGCGCCTTGGACGTTGCCTGTAATTTAAGAAATTTAAAAGATGCATCCTGTAATACTTCCAGTTCACCTTCTTTTAGGCTAACGGTATTGGCAAAATGTTGTTTGTCTGATTGCAATGCGGCAATTGTATTGCTTGAATCCTGCAGTTTATTGTACATCGAGACCGTTATAGCCACGCTTGCCAACAACAAAGCAAGGCACGCTGCAAATGCATATTTATAAAAATTGTTTGTCCGCAGCGCAACTAAAGCAGTTACGTTGTCCCTTGGTTCAATACTTTTGGTTTCAAATGTGCGGTCGTCAGCAAAATTAGTCACTATGCTGTTCAATATGCGGCTGCGCAGATGTTCGGCTGGTTCAATTGCATTTTCTTCGGCATATAACTCCATCGACCGCTCAATTTCATCCAGTTCGGCTTTAATTGCCGGATGTTTTGCCGCCATCGCCTCCACTTGCAACTTTTCTGCCGGGCTAACATCGCCCAAAACATAAAGTTCCAATATCCCCGATTCTATATATGCATTAATATCTTCCACTTTCTAAACCATCAATTAAAGTGTTTTCTGAGTTGTTGTATAGCCATTCGTAATCGCGTTTTAATAGTCCCAAGGGGAATACCCAGCTCATCTGCGGCCTCCACGTGGGTGTACCCTTTAAAATACACCAATTCTAAAATGAGCTTTTGTTCGGGCTTTAATGTTGCCACTAATTCCTTAATACCCAGCAACTCAGGATTATAAACTGTATTCCTTTGCTCGTCTATGAAAGTTACGTTATTTTCGAGTTCCTGGTTTTTATTTTGGTTCTTAAAATCCTTCGATCTGATTTTATCAATTGCCAGGTTGCGGGCAATATTAACCATCCAGGTAAATAGCCGGCCTTTTTCGGTACTGTAACCCGAAAAGGAGCGCCATATTTTTACAAAAGTTTCCTGCAAAACATCCTCGGCAGTAGCCTCGTCAATCACTATGCGCGATATAACCCCGTATAACGAAGATGAATACATATCGTAAAGTGCTTCAATCGCTACCTTCTCGCGATTTTGCAGCGCCCTTACCAATTCTTCTTCTGATAGCGATATTTTTCTTTTCTTGCTCAACGGGTTGAAGGTATGAAGGAATTGTCAGAATTCAAACAGGTGTTTTTCAGCGTGGTATGATGAACGGACCAGGGGGCCGCTTTCAACATACCTGAAACCCATATTTAGCCCAAATTGTTTGTAACGTTCAAACTGATCTGGATGAATCCAGTCGATTACCGGGTGATGGTTACGGGTTGGCTGTAAATACTGCCCCAGCGTTAAAATATGCACACCAGCTTCCAGCAAATCGCTCATCGCCTCCAGTACGTCCTCCTCAGTTTCGCCCAAGCCAAGCATAATACCCGATTTTGTGCGTAAACCTGCTTGCGAAATGTGTTTTAAACATTCCAGGCTCCTGTCGTATTTGGCTTGTATCCTTACTTCTTTGGTTAAACGGCGTACCGTTTCCAGGTTATGCGATACCACCTCGGGCCGGGTAGCCAGCACACGCTCTAAGTTTTCCCAAATGCCTTTAAAATCAGGAAGCAGCGTTTCCAGGGTTGTATCAGGACTTTCGCGACGGATAGCGTTAATGGTTTCGGCCCAAATAATGGAGCCGCCGTCCTTCAGGTCATCACGGTCTACCGAGGTGATCACGCAATGCTTTACCTGCATTAATTTAACTGAATTGGCCACACGGTTAGGTTCATCAGTATCAACAGCAAGCGGCCTGCCGGTAGCTACCGCGCAAAATGAGCATGAACGCGTACAGATGTTGCCCAATATCATAAAAGTTGCCGTACCGGCACCCCAGCATTCGCCCATGTTGGGGCAATTGCCACTCTCGCAAATGGTATGCAGTTTGTGTTCATCAACCAAACCACGTACGTGGGCATACTCCTTACCAACCGGGAGCCTAACCCGAAGCCAATCGGGCTTGCGTTGTGTTTGGTTAGCAGGGATTACAGGCAAATCAATCATGAAGCAAAAATAGGTAAAAAGTCCGGAAGTCGGAAAGATCGGAAGTCCCTAAGAAAGAGTTTACATTACAGTAACTGAATTGAAAAATCCACCGTTCGCAGAGGATTATCGCTTATTAAATGAATCGCTTCCGCAACCAGAATCAATATTTCCTAACCCAATCAACCGAAAATTAAAATTTAGCTTTAGATTTGCTTTGTTAGATTAATATTATGGCAACTATTGAAACAACATACCTTGGCGGGCTCCGAACCGAGGCAACACACGTACAATCCGGAACAAAAATTATTACTGACGCACCTTTGGATAACCAGGGAAAAGGTGAAGCGTTTTCACCAACCGACCTGCTGGCGGCATCGCTTGGCAGCTGCATGCTGACCATTATGGGAATAAAAGCCCGTGCCAGTAATATCGATATCGACGGCACCACCATTTCCATCACCAAAATTATGGCTGCCGACCCGCGCCGTGTGGGTGAAATTGTGATCAATTTTAAATTCCCGAAAGCATATACCGAAAAGGAGCAACTGCTTTTAGAACGCGCTGCACTTACTTGCCCGGTTTATTATAGCCTGCATGAGGATTTAAAGAAAACGGTCACTTTTGGATGGGAAGCGTCGGTACAAGCTTAATTCGAGTCGATAAAATTTGTTTGCTGCTCAAAAGAAAGGAAATTAATCTGGATGCGATATTTAGTATACGAGCAACTCAGGACTAACCTGTCAATAGGCAAACCCGTTGAACAGTGGCTCTCGCCCAGGGTGCATCCTAACTATGTTGAGCTGAGAGCACTTACAATACTCAAGGAAAGAGACGGCACATACACAACATCCTACGTTGGATATTTTGATGATGGCGACGAAAGCTTTACAGATATATATGCCTTTTCATACCCAGACCCAGATGACCCCGAGGTGATAAAAAGTTTCGATTCCATTGATGAAGCCCTGCACTTCGCCATGGCAAACTACAACGCTTCGCCGGACAAATTTGTAAACTCAGGCTTGCTACAAGATGAATACAAAGATTATCTTAAAACGAGGGGTAAATAAGCAGAGAAACCGAAGCAACAAATATGCCCTGGCTTTACGCTAATCTGGATTCGCTTATTACTGACAGCGCCTCTTCTACAGAAACCTGGCCGTGCGACAGATCGAGAATACACTCGCCGTCTTTAATTAATAATAATTGAGGAGATTCGTGGTACACCTGGAAATCAGCGGCAACCTTGTTGGATAGATCGCGGTATTTAATGAGATCTAAAAAATATAAGGGGAATTCTTCGGGAAATTTATCCCAATCGAGTTCAAAACGTTTTTTTACCATCATGCTGATGGAGCAGCGCGTACTGTGCTTAAAAATTACACTATAGCCTGCCTGCTGTTTAATGCTGTCGACCTGATCAGCTGATTCCAGCGATATCCAATTCATAAAAATAAATAAAAAGTTTATAAGCTAAAATGCTTATTAGCTGCAAAATAACGCAAAAACAGCGCCAGTTTTAAGCGATTGAGGAAAAATGACATTTAACTGTTAACGGCCGCTCTTGGGGTAAGAACCGTATGCCGGACACAGTTTGTTTGAACATGAAGCTAAAGTTCCAAGTGCTAAAGCTATAACCGCTACGTAAATTACTTTTTTCATTTTTTAATCTAAGTACTTGTTAAACGAAAATTAACTATTCAAAGTTTCAGCAAGGTACGCCATTTTTATGGCAGTAACAGCAGCCTCAACACCTTTATTTCCATGTTTGCCACCAGCCCTGTCAGCAGCTTGTTGCTGATTATCGGTGGTTAACACCCCAAATATAACGGGTTTTGAGTATTTTATTGCAACATTACTGATGCCATTTGCTACTGCATTACAAATAAAATCAAAATGCCGGGTTTCGCCTTGTATTACACAGCCCAGGCAAATTACCGCATCCAATTTACGATTTTTTAATAAAATATCGGCGCCCGATGTTAATTCAAAACTTCCGGGAACCGAGTATGTGTAAATGTTTTGCGGCAATGCACCGTGCTCAAGCAAGCTTTCATAAGCCCCCTGGTACAATGCATTGGTAATGGCGGCGTTCCACTCAGCTACAACAATACCAAAATGATATAACGCTGCAGGTGGGACATCCGTATTGGAGAAATCAGATAAATTTTTTAGCTGAGTGGCCATGATGTATTTCGGATTTCGGAATTTCGATTTCGGAATTATTTCGATTTCGAATTTATATATTTAAAATATTAAATCCGAAATCAATTATAATTTCGCTTCAACGCGGGCAATATATTCGTCGATATTTTGTGCCTGCTGACTATCGGGATATTCTTGTTTTATTCTTTTGTAAGCATCATCAGCCGATTTGTTATCGTTTTGTGCTTCATAAACTAAGCCAAGTTTTTTAAGGTAAACCGGACTCAGGAATTTATTACTGGCTTTATCGGCTGCTTTTTTAAAGTAAGTTTCGGCTTTGTCGAAGTTTTTTAATTCTACATAAGCATCGGCTGTTCCACCCAAAGCTTCGGCAGCAACCATACTATCGTCGCCATGGTAGCTGGTCAGGTTATCAATAGCTTCCTGAAACTGGCCTTTATTAAGGTAAGCTATGCCCAGGTAATAATAAGCAAGGTTTGCAGCTTTGGTATTGCTGTAATCCGCAACTATTTTCTTGAAACCAGGATAACCGTTTTCGCCGTTAATAGCTTTATCCCAGTCTTTTTTGCTCCAGTCATCCTGCGCAACGTGCATTTGATTGGTAGCGACAATCTCGCGCGGGCCTACATAAAATTGCAGGTAAGCTAAATAAATAACAACCATTGCAATTACCGCCCCACCTATAAATATTAAACTTTTTTGGTTCTCGCGCACAAACTTACCAGTCTGATCAAAATTCTTATTGTCACTCACAACCTTAGTACTCGTTTGGGTTTTTGACATTTCTATTGTAAAATTAAGTTTGCAAAAATAGGTTTTTTAAAATTTTTAGCAATAGCTTATTGTAATTAAATATTTTAGTCCGAAAGTCGGGGAAGTCCGAAAGTCCGAAAGATGCAAAATTCGTTGCTAAATGGTTTTATTACAGGTATTTGCCAGGCGTTTAAATATTTGTTTGTTTTAATTAATCAATCTCAGAAAATAAATTTCAAACACAAACTATTCGCCAAACACTTTTTCTTCCCGAGCTTCGGGCATTGCTTACTTTCGGACTAATTCTAATCGCTAACTATCCGCCAAACACTTTTTTCTTCCCGACTTTCCGACTTTCCCGACTTTCGGACTAATTCAAATCGCTAACTTTGGCAAATGTATCTTCAGCAGCTTTCCGTTATCAATTTTAAAAACTACGCCGAGGCAGGGCTAACCTTTAGCGAAGGTGTAAATGTTTTTACCGGGAATAATGGCGCAGGAAAAACTAACCTGTTGGATGCTATCCATTACCTGAGTTTATGCAAAAGCTATTTTAACCCGATTGATACGCAGCAGATAAAGCAAAACACCGATTTTTTTATCATTACCGGCAATTTTAATAAAAACGGCAACGCCGAGGCAATAGCGTGCTCGGTAAAACGCAACCAAAAAAAGCAGTTTAAACGAAACAAAAAGGATTACCAGCGACTGGCCGACCATATTGGTTTATTCCCTCTGGTAATGGTATCGCCCTATGATATCAGTATTATTATTGAAGGCAGCGAGGAGCGCCGCAAGTTTATTGATAACGTAATTTCGCAGACGGACAATTCGTACCTGGACGAACTGATCAATTATAATAAGGTATTGGCAAACCGTAATGCCCTGTTAAAATTAATAGCCGATACCGGCCGGTACGACCCCAGTTTAATGGAAGTACTGGATGAGCAGTTAAGTGTTTCGGGTATACTGATATTTGAAAAGCGCAAGGCTTTTATGGAAAGTTTTACCGTGATATTTAACCAGCATTACCGCTATTTGAGCGATGGCGCCGAAGAAGTTGAACTGACTTACGAATCGCAGCTATTGCAGGATGACTTTAACTACCTGCTGAAAAAGAACCTGGAGCGCGACCGCGTACTTGAACGCACCACGGCGGGTATCCACAAGGACGACCTGTTGTTCACCATCCACGGTATGCCTATGAAAAAATTTGGTTCGCAGGGGCAGCAAAAATCGTTTTTAATAGCATTAAAACTGGCGCAGTATAGTTTTTTATACCGGCAAAATGGTTTTAAGCCGATATTATTGCTGGATGATATTTTTGATAAGCTTGATGATCTGCGGGTTACCAAACTGATGCAAATGATATCGAACCATGATTTTGGGCAGGTATTTATAACCGATACCAATGTAAGCCGGGTTAAAAACATATTTGGCGAAATTGGGGTGGATATACAAATGTTTAAAGTTAAAGGAGGCGAAATAGATGCGTAAAACAAACGACAAATCGCTGAAAGAGGCTATTGAGCAAATGATGCAGGTTTACAAGATAAAACGCAGGTTTGATGAAACCGGTGTAATTGCCCACTGGCCTCAACTGGTAGGTGCATCCGTAGCCAACCGCACCAAAGAATTATACATACGCGATAAAAAATTATTCCTGCGGATCGAGTCGTCGGTAATAAAAAACGAACTCATGCTGATGCGCACACAAATAATTGATAAAATAAATGAAGAAGCTAAAGCGGTGTTAGTAGAAGAGCTTATTTTTCTTTAGTAAAGCGGGGAAAAAATGCCCTAAAATTTAAATCGTCGCTCATTCGGGAAAAAACGAGGATAAGAATCCCCGGAACGATAAACACCAGTTGCGCTTCAGGATGGGTCCTGTAAAGCAAAACAGTACCGGAAACTAATACGATAATAAGCAGCGAGTACAATATGTATTTCAGCAACAGTTTCATAATTTCCTATTCAGTTTATATTCGGGAAAAGGGTTAACACTATATATAGTTAGCGTTAATTTTATAAAAATATATACTTCTTTTCAAAAAACAAAATAAATAAACAGCCCGGGCTACGTTTTTGTTAACATTAAGCCCGGCCTGTTGATAAAATCAGAATTTTTCGAACGCCGAAAAGAAGAAATTGCCTTCTATCTGCGCGTTTTCATCCGAATCGGAACCGTGAATTGCATTAGCTCCAATCGATTCTGCGTATAATTGACGTATAGTACCTTTATCAGCTTTCGAAGGATCGGTGGCGCCAATCAGTTTACGAAAATCTTCCACAGCATTGTCCTTTTCAAGAATAGCTGCAACTATCGGGCCAGATGACATAAAATCAACCAGTTCGCCGTAAAAAGGGCGGGCCTTATGTACTTCGTAAAACTGTCCGGCAGTTTCTTTGGTAAGGCCAACATATTTCATCGCTTTAATTTTAAAGCCGCCTTTTATAATGTGGTCTAAAATAGCACCTATATGCCCGTTAGCAACGGCATCAGGTTTAATCATGGTAAACGTTTTATTAGTATCCATTGGTTATATCCTTTTATTAATATGCAAATATCATTGGCAGTTTAATTTGCCCTGGCAATAGTTTCAAAAATCTTAATTGGATTGCGAGGTTAAACCACCGCTGCTCATCAAAACTATTAAGCCCCTAATTAAAATCGCCGCAAAAGTAGCTTTTTACAATTAAAACCTAAAGGCTTTAACATTAATTAACTCGCTGTATTTAATTTATTTATTTAGCTTTGCAGCTCTTTTTTAAAATTGATGTTAGATATAGCCTCGCTTATTGAACTTTTAGCGCAGCCTCAAAAAATAGTAATTACAACCCATCATAAGCCTGATGGTGATGCTATTGGGTCCTCGTTGGGTTTATATAATTATTTAATACAGCAGGGGCACCATGTAAAGGTAATTACCCCTACGGACTATCCGGATTATTTTAACTGGATGCCCGGAAATGACGAGGTTATTATTTATACTGATAATACAGAAAAGGCTGCCGGGCTGATCAGCGAGGCTAAAATTATATTTTGCCTGGACTTTAACGCGCTTGGCCGGATAAATGAAATGGGCGAATTGGTGGGAAAAAGCAGCGCCCTAAAGGTGATGATTGACCATCACCTGGAACCCGCTGATTTTGACGACTATCGGTATTGGGATATAAACGCCTGCGCAACGGCGCAACTGGTTTATACCTTTATTAAAAATGAGCTAAAAAACCAGCAACTGGTTAACAAGGATGTAGCTACATGCCTGTACACAGGTATCATGACGGATTCAGCATCATTCCGCCTGCCGAACACAACTTCTGATGTGCACCGGATAGCGGCCGATTTAATAGATGCCGGGGCCGTAAACTGGCGCATTCATGACCTGGTTTATGATAATTCGCCCGAAAACCGGTTACGCTTTTTGGGTGTATGTATATCGGAAAAACTTGAGGTATTGTACGAGTTTAGTACCGCAATTATTACGGTGAGCAAACAGGATCTCGAAAAATATAATATAAACACCGGAGATACCGAAGGAATTGTTAACTATGCACTTTCAATAGCCGGCATCCGTTTGGCGGCTTTTGTAGTTGAACGGCCCGATAAAGTAAAGCTATCGTTACGGTCAAAAGGGGATATCCCGGCGAATGACATTTGTAAAAGGTATTTTAACGGCGGCGGCCACTATAACGCTGCCGGCGGAACATCAACCGATAGCCTTGAGCAAACAGTAACTAAATTGAAACTAATATTACCTGAATATAAAAAACTATTAATAAAATAAAAATGAAAAAAAGACTGATGTTTTTAGCGCTTGCGGCAATTGGATTAGCAAGTTGTAATGGATTTAAAAAGGGACCAAACGGAATGTTATATAATATTGTATCTGATAAATCAGGGCCGAGCATCCAGCCCGGCGATTTTATCAGTATCAATTACATCATCAAAAATGATGCTGACTCGTTATTGCAAAGCTCATACGAACTTGGCCTTCAATCATCGCAACTGATGCAAAAACCGCGCGATAAAGGCGATATATTAGCAGGCTTATTATACCTGAGCGAAGGCGATAGCGCTATCATTAAAACAAACCTGGATTCATTAACCAAAGGCCAAAAACGCCCTCCGGGCATGAAAGGCAAATACATCGTTTACGATATTAAGGTTGAAAAAGTGATCCAAAAAGGCAACCTTAGCCAGGAAGTATTTATGGGCCGTTGTAATGCCTATGTGAATGGCCTTAGCGATAAAATTAAAAAACAGGAACCTATCAATATCAAAAAATATATTGCCGATAAAAACCTTAAAGTTACTACTACCCCATCGGGCCTTAATTATGTTGTTACCAAACAATTTAACGGACCAAAACCAGTAGCCGGTGATACTGTTGTAGTAAATTACGTAGGTTATTTCCTTAACGGAAAAGTGTTTGATACCAGCATCAAATCCGAAGCTGTTAAAGGCAAATTGCAAATTAACCCGATGAACCCTTACAAACCAATCCGTTTTCCGCTTGGTGTACAGGGCATGATCGCCGGCTGGAACGAAGGTCTTCCGCTTTTAGGTAAAGGCGACAAAGCAACATTCGTTATCCCATCGTCGCTTGCTTATGGCGAGCACGGAAATGGTGCTGTGCCACCGTTTTCACCATTGGTGTTTGATGTTGAACTGGTTGACATTGTTCACCCTGATCCAAATGCACCAAAACCGGTAGTACCTCCAATGCAAGGCCCGCAGCAGCAAATAAAAATGCAGGCGGCTCCAAAAAAATAAAATATTAATTTAAATATAGCCTTCCTGCTTAACGGGAAGGCTTTTTTTATTTACGATGAAGTACATATTATCAATTTTAGCCTTAGCCTTTGTTGTTAATGCTAAAGCCCAGGGCGATATGCAGCATACCGCGCATGGTGCTACTTACCGGGTATTTACCCATAATACCGGTGACAAAATAAAGGTAAACGATGTAATAACGTTCGATATTATTCAGAAAACGGATAAAGACTCGGTACTAATGAGTTCCTATATTACCGGCAATAAAGGCAAAGCACAGGTTTTACCCATAGAAGGTATTAAGGATATTGCAGAAATCAATTTAATGGAGGTATTGCCAAAACTCGCGCTGAATGACAGTGTCGAAGTTAAGATTCCTACCGATTCTATATTTAAAGACCATGACGCCCAACGGCCCGCTTTTTTCCCGAAAGGCAGTAACCTTGTTTTTTGCGTTAAAGTTGAAAGGATTCAATCGCTAACCGATGCAATGGCCGAAAGAGATGCCGCAGTGGCAAAAGCAAAAGCCGACGAGGCCGCAGCACTGGCAAAAAACAAAGCAGCAGAAGATGTAAACGTTGCCAAATATATTACCGGCCACAAACTTGTTTTAAGAACGACTACATCTGGTTTAAAATACGTGATCACCCTTCCATCAAAAAAATTAAGAGCACAAAAAGGCGATACACTGATGGTGAATTATGCCGGCCACACGCTGGATGATAAAGTTTTTGACACAAGCATCGAGTCGATAGCGAAAGCATCGGGCTTAAACCAGCCCGGGCGCACTTATGAGCCCATTGAGGTGGTTGTTGGCGAAGGCCACGTTATACCAGGTTGGGATGAAGGTTTGCAATTATTAAATGAAGGTTCAAAGGCTACATTTGTTATCCCATCGGCCCTGGCCTATGGCTCACAAAGCCCCGGCCCCGGCATACCCGCCTTTAGCCCGTTGGTGTTTAATGTTGAAATTGTTAAAATAAGGCCAACCAAACATCCGGTTGTTAAAACCCCACCGGCCGCCAAAAAGCCGCTGCCCAAAAAGAAAAAAACGATTAAGAAAAGTTAACAGAAGCCTCCCGTAAAACCGGGGGGCTTTATTATTTTTGCAGGATGTTACTTACGGATACGCATACCCACCTGTACTACCAAACGGATGAAAGCAAACGGGCAGAATTAATAGCACGCTGCAAAACCAACCATGTTGAGCGCCTGTTTTTGCCCAATGTTGATGCGGACTCGGTAGCGAAGGTATTTGAGCTCACGGAAGCCTTTCCGGCTATGTGTTATCCCATGCTGGGATTGCATCCCTGCTCGGTAAAGGAAGGTTGGGAGGCCGAACTGGGTGTAATTAAACAAGCCCTCCATCAGCATAAAATATACGCCGTAGGCGAAATAGGCATTGATTTGTATTGGGATAAAACCACCCTTGCAGAGCAAATTCGGGCATTTAAAACACAGATTGCCTGGGCAAAGGAACTAAAATTACCCATTGTAATACATTGCCGCGAAGCGTTTGACGAGGTATTTGAGGTATTACAGCAGGAGCAGGATGAAAACCTGCGGGGCATTTTCCATTGCTTTACAGGCACTGTTGAGCAAGCGCAAAAGGTGATTGAACTCGGCTTTTACCTGGGAATAGGCGGTGTAGTTACTTATAAAAACTCGGGTTTGGATAAAGTTGTAGCACAAATCGATTTAAACCATATAGTTTTAGAAACAGATTCTCCGTACCTTACACCCGTTCCGTACCGGGGCAAGCCCAACGAAAGCTCGTATTTATTGTTTGTGGCTGAAAAAGTGGCGGAACTGCTCCAGGTGAGCCTGGAAACGGTCGCAGCTATCACCACTGAAAATTCGAAGCTGATATTTGGGGTGTAGGAAAAAGGTGAAAGCGGAAAGCGGAAAGACGAAAGGTAAAAAAAGATGGTTTTCGGGAGTATCCGCCATAACTACCGTGAGCTATGAACTATCAACCATGGACTATGGACTATGGACTATCAACCATGAACCATGAACAATATTTAATTTAACACGCATGAACCAGATTTTGATCATTTATACCGGGGGTACTATAGGTATGATGAGCGACCCTGTGACTAAGGTGCTCAAACCGATCAATTTTGAGCAGATAATGGATAATGTACCCGAACTTGAAAAGTTAAACTGCAAGATCCAGGTACACTCCTTCGAAGAGATCATCGATTCGTCTAACATGAACCCGGCCATCTGGAGCGAGCTTGCAGGTTTAATTGAAAGCAATTATGATACTGTTGACGGTTTTGTGATTCTGCATGGCTCGGACACCATGGCTTTTACCGCTTCGGTAATGAGTTTTATGCTCGAGAACCTGGGCAAACCTGTCATATTTACCGGCTCGCAATTACCTATCAGCGCGGTACGTACCGACGCTAAGGAAAACTTAATGACGGCAATTGAAATAGCCAAAGCTAAAAAGCACGATCGTGCCCGTGTGCCGGAGGTTTGCATTTATTTTGATTATAAGCTCTTCAGGGGCAACCGGTCCTTTAAATATAATTCTTCAAAATTCGAGGCGTTCCGTTCGCCAAACTACCCTGTCCTGGCAGAGTCTGGCGTGCACCTTAAATTCAGTCTGAATGATATACGTCACCCCAAAGATGACGACAAACTCATCGTTCATAAAAACCTGGTGAGCGACGTTGCCGTATTGAAACTCTACCCCGGCATCAGCCCCAAAGTCGTCGAAACCATTCTAACTGCCGACGTGCGCGGCATTGTGATGGAAACTTTTGGCGCCGGCAATACCACTACCGACCAATGGTTTGTTGACCTGCTAAAAAACGCCATCGACAGCGGCAAAGTGATCCTCGACATATCGCAATGTAAAGTGGGTACCGTTGAACTTGGCCGCTACGAAACCAGTCGCCATTTAAAAAACATCGGCGTAGCCAATGGTTACGATATGACCTACGAATCGGCCGTTACCAAAATGATGTTCCTGTTGGGGCAGTATGACGACCCTAAAGTAGTTAAAGAATATTTGGAGATGGATTTACGGGGCGAGATCACCGTATCGTAATTTACAGGTTGCTAAAAATTGTTAACAGGGTTAACAATTTTTAATGTTAACCCTGTTAACAATTTAAAAATCAAATAGTTACAAAACTACAGGGTTAACATGGGTTAACATGCATCTGTGCCTGTCATAATTAATTCGTACTACCGTGTTAATAGTGTAACGCTAAACCAACTGTATTTCCTTTGCCTACTTATTCAATCCGGCTGCCGGCTCGTACATGTACATTTAATGCAATTATTTTTTGTTCTGTAAACGTATGTTTTTGGCCCATAAAATTACTTTGCATCAACCCTTAGAATTCTGGTCAGGAAAGCGTACCTTTGCAAAATTATTTTTCTGAAAAAGTGCCTAGCATCATATTTGCTTTCCTTTTGAACGACAATAAGTTAACATAAAAACTACAATGAAAAAGATTGTCGATTACAGGAAACTGTTAAATGTAAATGAAGCTGCTGAACTGCTTGAATTAAAAACGGTTTATCGTGGGTTAATGAAAACCTGGCATCCGGATAAATTTAACGATAGCGCCGAATTGAAACTGGAAGCCGAAGAAAAAAGCAAACAGATCATCGAAGCCTACCACTTTTTGGTGAGTATTGCGCCGGAAACCCGCGGCCAATCTTTTGCCGATTATACTTTAACCACCACCACTTCGGGCATTACCGATTTTGAATATAAATCGCAGGTGTTAACCGTATATTTTGCCGATGGCAACGCCTACGAATATTTTGATGTACCCAAAGAAGTTTACCGGAAACTCATTAATGCCGATTCGCCGGGCCGCTTTGCCCGCAGGCATATTTTTAATAATTATGTTTATCGCAGTTTAAGTAAACTGGTAGCATCGGCCTAAAATAGCCGATAGCATAGCGGTTTAGCCTCTATAAATTTTCACCCAAAAATATTCCGGGAACCTATCTTGTCGACATGCGATCAACAAGGCAGATTCCCGTTTTTATCAAATTGGAATCCGTTTGATCAATTAATTCAGGCAAAACGCCAATATCCCGGCTATTTGTTAGCCGGGCATCTCTCGCTAAACGCTTTTACTGACCTGAAGGGGTTGGTGCAGGAGCGGGTGCAGGTGCCGGGGTTGGAGCTGGTGCCGGGGTAACCACCTGCGAAGGCGTAAAAAAGTTTTTAACCAGGTAAGCCAAACCGGCAGACAATGCGGTTAAACCTATATTTTTCCAATTGATATTGATTGTACCCGCGCTAATGCTGTTTTCAATAGCGGTTATGGCAGCGCCAACAACGGCAACAATGATGCCTTTGCCTGCATCGTGCAAGTCTAACCGGAATAAAGGGGATGTTTTCATTTGTAATAAAATTAAGTATAGGTTAAAATACTGATGGCTAATCAATTGCGTAAATCTACAAAAAATGTTTCGTAAAAAGCAAATGGTTTTAATTCGTATAGTGTGTGAAAATACCGCGGGATTTTAAGCGCCAAAAAACGATTAAACCGGATATTGAGCATGCAAAATGGACGATTACCTTATCATTTGTAAAAATAAAGGCCGTTTATAATATTTTATTATCTTTACCACACCCGTTGATAGCCCGTGGTGGTAAAATTATAAACTACTGCCATAAAAAGATTTCGTATTGAATTTTGCCAGGATATCAACCAGGGAAAAAACTGTTTAGCAGCACGCAGGTGGCCGGGCAGTTATGATTTTAATATTTTATTACCATATTTGGCAAATTATACTACCAAAATTTAAATGACGAAACTATTTGTCGGCGGCTTTCCGCTTAACATGAAAGAGTTAGAGTTGGTTCAGCTGGTGAGCCCTTATGGAACGGTAGACACCATAAAAATTGTAAGGGACAAAAAAACCGGGAAATGCAAGGGTTACGCTTTCCTGGAAATGAGCGACCTTGCCGGAGCCGAAAATGCTATGGACGCCCTTAACGGCGTAATGCTAAAAGACAAAGCCCTTACACTAAATATTGTACCCGAAACTGTTGCGCCACCAAAACCTGCCCCGCAAAAATTTGCGCCAAGGCCTGCCGCCGGCGAACGTTTTACCCGGATGATAAAACCCGGAGAAGCTGTAAAACCAAAAAGGCCCAGGAAACAGTTTTAACATTATCCATTAAATTTTAGCGCCTTCCAAAATATCTTTGGGGTAATCAGCACTCAATCTTAACGCTTGTTATCTGTTATGCACAGTAGTGCG
>Ga0206865_1025_pt1 | contig 49400 bp, 54 predicted proteins | sample Alteio_BWOrgCont_39_FD_152628 | JGI IMG/M metagenome (GOLD analysis project Ga0206865, IMG submission 152628) | Enriched cells from forest soil in Barre Woods Harvard Forest LTER site, Petersham, Massachusetts, United States -... | ecosystem: Environmental > Terrestrial > Soil > Temperate forest >...
AAATCCGTAATTTATCTTCGGGAATTTTTGGGTTCAGGTTTTCCTCAGGTGCCTTTTAACCGCGTCAAAGGCATCGCCAACTTCAGCTACAGCGGCCAATAATTTAACTTTCGTGGTTTTAAGTTCCTGCATCCAGTAGTCTACAACATAATCATCACTCATGTCTATCGTGCGTGTATCAACAACCGGGACTTTCCTTTTAGTTTCCATCGGGCTGCTAAACTTTATTGGGGTTACCTAATGGATTTTCCGCCTGTTTAAACAAAGCTGCTTCACTTGCCGAAACTGGTTGTGCTGGCATTTTACCGGAGACCGGGCTGTTCGTCCCGTCATTTAAGGGCATCGGGGCCGACGGCTTCCTTTTTGTTTTCTTTTCCATGCTTTTACCGCGTATTGTAACAGAAGCAAAAAGATGAGCTGTTGTTTGGCCTAAGCGTTAACTAATGGTATTACCCGTTCACCAATCAATTCGATAGACTTCATAAGTTGTGCATGGGTAAGGCCGGCGTTATCCATCTGGAAGGTGAACCTATCTACACCACCCAGCGCTTCACTATGACGCAATAACTTTTCAGCTACCTGTTCCGGGCCGCCCACCACCAATACACCTTTCGGGGCTACCAGGCTGTCAAACTGTGGCCTGGTTACCGGCGGCCAGCCACGTTCCTTACCCAGTTTTGTCCATAGCTCGGCATAACCGGGATAATAATCGTTGATAGCCTTTTCATTGGTGGCTGCCACATAACCCGGCGAATGCAAGCCTACTTTGAGTTGTTCCGGGGTAAAACCAGCTCGTTTGCCGGCTTCACGATATAGGTCAATCAATGGCCGAAAACGATGTGTTTCGCCGCCGATAACGGCAACCATACGCGGTAAACCTAAAGTACCTGCCCTTGCAAAAGATTCAGGTGTGCCGCCCACGCCTAACCAAACAGGTAATTTTTCCTGCATTGGGCGCGGGTAAACCGGCAGGTTGTTTAAAGGCGCACGGAACCTTCCCTGCCAGGTAACGAATTCATTATCGCGTATTTTTAATAACAGGTCCAGCTTCTCTTTAAATAAGGCATCATAATCGTTCAGGTTGAAGCCAAAAAGCGGGTAAGCTTCGATGGACGAGCCACGCCCCACAACCATTTCGGCCCGGCCTTTGGAAATCAGGTCCAGGGTGGCAAAACTTTGGAACACCCGCACCGGGTCGGCGGCGCTGAGTACCGTAACCGCGCTGGTTAAACGGATTCGCTTGGTTCGGGCGGCAGCCGCGGCCAAAATAACTGCTGTTGCCGAATCCAAAAACTCCCTTTTATGATGCTCGCCAATCCCAAAAACATCCATGCCTGCCTGGTCTGCCGCTTCAATCCGCGCGAGCAACTGTTCCATGGCGTCCATGCTGCTCAGTTCGTTGCTACCATACATGGCCGAGGCGAAGCTATCTATTCCTATTTCCATAAACCCAAAGTTCGGTTTTTTAGGGGTTCGTTTTGTTTTTTCGGGGTCATACTTTATTTGCTACCAAACAAAGCGAAGAGCGCCGAAAAAGAATTATCCCTACAAAGGTTTCCATTTTTTCAGCTGCTGCAGGGTTTACACAAAGTTTCCACTTTTTGATTTTTTAAAATCAACTAATTGATATTCAATTAGTTAAAATTTGATGGGTTTACACGTTTACACGCTATTCGTTCAACCCCGCCGGTTCAATCGCGCCCGCCGGTTCAATTATCCCACTTAAACCCAACCCACGTCAGCGCCCCGCTGACGTATCCCAATGATTGCATGGCGTTTTTCTCAACTTCGTAAAATGCTTAATATAAGCAGGACACTTACACTTACCTGGATTCGGGCAGGATGCTTGAACCGGTGTAACAAAGTCTGCAAGTAACCTCGTTCGAAGCTCACCGAGTTCGAATGACGGAGTTCGAAATTTTGAACCCAGCCTCGCGTTTTATAGGCCTTTTACAATCGCCAACGACTTGTCGACATGTTCGGTAGGTGAAATGTGGTCGGTGCTTGACGAAAAGACGGCTACAATTTTACCGTCTTTACCGATGACGAAAGTTGTTCGCGGGATGAAACCATGTGTAAGGTCCTGGCCGAGCGCGTCTTTAATGCCAAGCTTTCCAGCTGACATGGTAAGGCCGTAGGTTGCCGCAATTTTACCGTCAGCGTCGGAAGCGACGGGAAACTTGCCTGCACAGTAATTCGGGTCGGAAGAAAATTTATTCAGCCGTTGGATATCATCGGCCGATACACCGATAATTGTAGCTCCTGCTGCTGTGAATTTATCCTTCAGTTCGGCGAAGGCGTGCGCCTCCGCATCACAGCCGCCGGTATAGGCAGAAGGATAGAAATAGACCACAACCGGGCCTTTGGCAAGGGCATCTTTTAGCGAAAAATTAAATCCACTGCCGGCCAGGCTGGCCTGGGCGGTAAATACTGGCGCTGCATCTCCTTTTGACAACATCGCCGATTGGGCAAAGCCAGACCGGGTTATCAGGAGTGAAAAGCTGAAAATTAAAAAAGATAAGCAATAATATTTCTTGACCATAGCGGATTGTTTTGACTTAATGAATGGCGTTGTCGTCAAATCTACAATACTCTGTAGAGAATCAACTCATATGTCATCAAAATTTTACTGTGGCTCCCCCGCCGGTTCAATCGCCCCACTTCAACCCAGCCCCCTGTCAGTATTCCGTTGACATATCCCATCGATTATATGGCGTCTTTCTGACTTCCTAAAATGGCGAATTAAACAGGCCGTGCACTTATATCCCGTCTCAGCAGGGTCTCTTGAAGACCCTGCGTCTTCCCCGGGATATTGCAGCGCAGGGCCCCGTTCCGGTTTAAGTTAACCCATAAAATTTGATCAGGTGGATATAGCCGCCGATTTCACCAAACGTTCCTACGGAACGCAGCTATTCGTAATTGTATTTTCTACCAACCAGACGTCCCGAATGGGACGAAAAAATAAAAAATGCGTCCGCCCATGGCGGACGCCCGGTCGGTAGAAATCGATTAAAAAAGCATTTTCGTTCCGTAGGAACGTTTGGTGGCCGGCGAAGTAACAGTAATATACCGATATTTGCGCCTTTTTTTTGTGGGTTAACTTAAACGTTCCGGAGACCCTGCCGAGACGAAATATTCCCTACTCATTTATTTTCGAGTTGTTGTGCCAACCCGATGAGAAGTCCTTCGGTTCCGCGAATGTAGCAGAGCCGGTACGAGTCCCCGTACTGAACCACTTCGCCAACAAGCTGAGCGCCATGCTTAATGAGCCTGGATACCATCTCGTCAATATTTTCAACAGTGAACATAACGCGCAGGTAGCCGAAGGCGTTCACAGGGGCAGCGCGGTGATCTGAGATAACAGGCGGAGTGACAAATCGCGAAAGCTCCAGCCGGCTGTGACCATCGGGGGTAACCATCATTGCAATCTCTACGCATTGAGAACCCAGTCCGGTAACCCGACCGGCCCATTCACCTTCTATTGTGGCCCGGCCCTCCAGCTTCAGGCCTATCTCCGTAAAAAAAGAGATGGCGTCATCGAGTGATTTTACAACGATGCCAACGTTGTCCATTCTTAGTAATTTATTGTTTGCCATAGTTTTTATCTCTTAATGTAAACAAAGTTATCACCTAAAAAGTGTTTCAAATTCGCTTTTTATATTTTGCTACTTACGGCTTAAAAGGCTGAAAGGAGTACTTTACCCGAACGTCTTCGCGTCGAACTTCCCAAATAAACTCCCCTTAATGTAATTGTCATCAACCGGCTCCAATACCTGGGTTAAATAGAAGTCCCTGATGGTAAAGACCGCTGTAAAAGTTTTATCCTTCTTTTCAATCAGGGTAATTGTTTCTTTTTCTTTACCCGTCAAAGGAATACCCCCAAATGATAACTTCAAAAAAACAAGCGCTATTTTTTTCTTCAGGTTTTGATTTCGGCATTTAATTATTCTTTATCTTCAATTTGTGGTGGGATAAGTTTATACATTACCGGGGTGACGATCCTTGAAAGGATTGTTGAGCTAATAAGACCACCTATCAGGACAAATGCCAGCGGCGATATTTGCGGATTTGGATTCATTGCCAAGGGAATGAGGCCCCCGATAGCGGTAAGTGAGGTAAGTATCACCGGTAAAAAGCGAATCTCGCCCGCTTTTTCGATAGCTTCGTCAAGAGGGGCTCCTTCCATACGCAGTTGATTCGTAAAATCTACCAACAGGATAGAATTCTTGACCTCGATACCGGCCAGCCCGATAAACCCGATAATAGCGACAAAAGACATCGGGTTGCCGGATAACCATAACATTAAAACACCGCCTACCACACCCAATGGTATAACAGACAAAACGATAAGCATTCCTTTGAATGTTTTGAATTGCAGAATCAGCACCGCTGTAAAAAGGAACACGGTTAACAAAATCACTGTAATAAATCCTCCACCAAACGCATCCCCTTCGCTTTCAGCCTCTCCCGAAAGTTTATAGTAATAGCCCTGGGGCATCCTGATCCCATTCAATTTGGGCACGATCCTCTTCAGCACAGTATTCGCGAGGACATTTTTTTGCGTGTATGCCGTTATCTCCACAAACCTGTTTTTATTGAAATGCCCGAACGCCGCAGGTGACGTCTCAAAACTAATTGTTGCCAATTGCGACAGGGGTATTGGCGTTCCCAGCGCGTTGTTAACGAAAAGGTTTTTAAACACATCAAGCGTGGCGAATTTATCGTGTCTGGCGCTGACAATCACATCAAAGTCGTCGCCGTTACTTGACTCGTTGGTGAATGTGCCTATTTTGAGTCCGGCTATTGCCAGTCTTAAGGTGCGGTCAATATCTGCCGTAAACACACCCAGCGTTCTCGCCTTTTCACGGTTAATGTTGACTTTAATATCCGTCTTGAGTGTATTAAGGTCGTTATCCACGTAAACAGTCCCATTATCAGCTTCAATAACCCTGCCCACCTGGAAAGATATTTTGCGTAATGTATCAAGATCATCGCCAAAAATCCTTATCGCTATCGGCGCATCAATTGGCGGCCCCTGCTCAAAGTCTTTAACCTCAACCCTGGCGTACGGAAAAGCGGCAAAACGAGCTCTCAATGTATCAATCAGGCGCTTCTTGGCCAGGGGCCTGGTATCCTCATCCAGTTGGACAAATAGTTGAGCAAAATCAGATTTTTCAGGCTGTTGCGGCACATTATAATAGATCTGAGGGTTTCCTTTGCCAACGTTTGATGTATAATACTTTACCTGCGTATCTTTTCTCAGGCTATCTTCAACCATCCTGGTAATACGGTCTCCATCTGAAAGGCTCGTCTGTTGCGGCATTCGGACATTCACCATAAAAATCGGCTTTTCTGAGGTTGGAAACAGTTTAAAACCAATAATAGGGAAAAGCACTATAGAAGCACCAAATAGCCCAAAAGCGATTAGCAGCGTAAAAACCGGTCTGTGCAGCGCGCGATGCATCAACCTGGTATAGGTCTTGTGGATGCCTTTTTTGAGCGCACGCAGGAAGAAATTGCCTTCGGGAGCGATATGATCTTTCAGGACACGGCTGGCCAGGAAGGGCACAACAGTGAGCGACACGATCATGGATGCCAGAACACTGCAAATTACGGCCATCGGAAGTCCCCGGATGAACTCGCCCGGGCCTGCCGGCAAAAATAACATCGGCAAAAAAGATATGGCCAACATTGCGGTGCAGCCAATCACAGCAAGTGTAATTTGTTGAGTAGCCTTGATAGCTGCCTCTTTTTTAGAATAACCGGCACGCATCCATCGCTCTATATTCTCCACTACAACAATACTATCGTCCACCAGCAAGCCCAGCGCGACAACCAATCCGACAATAGTTAATTGATTGAGCGAAAATCCGAAAATATTCAAACCAACAATACCCAAAGCCAGCGACAGCGGAATAGCAACCATCACAATAATTGATGCCCGGCCACCTAGGGGCAGCAAAGTAAAAAGCACTAGCCCGATGGCAATCAGAAAATCCACACCAAGATGTGAGAGACGATTGTCTACATTATCGGCCTGGTCAAATGCCTTCACCAGTTTAATGTTAGCCGGAAGTGTTTTTTCAAACTGATTGATTACTGGAAGATATTTTTGTTGCGTCTGGCTGATATTGGCCCCGTTTTTCTGTGCAGCGTTCACCAAAATGCAGCGGTGACCGTTTAAACGGGTTAGGTGTTTTTCTTCGTCGTCCTCAAAACTCACTGAAGCAATGTCCCGAAGGTGTACGATCTTCCCGTTGGCATTGTAAACAACGGTACCGGTTACTTCATCAAGGCTCTTATACTTACCGCCCGTCTTCACATTAAACGACAAGTTACCAGCATTAATATTTCCACCCGGAATATTCAGGTCCTCACTTTGAAGGCTGGCGATCACCACATTTAATGGTATTTTCAGGGAAGCAATCTTATCCAGTTGCAATTCAATCCGTATGATCTGGTCTGGCGTACCCGAAACTTTGACTTTCTTCAGATCAGTTACTTTCTCCAGTTGCTCCTTCAGGTCATCACCAAACTTCTTGAGCGTTTTGAAAGAAGCATTTTCGCTTACCAGCCCTATTTGCAGTACGTTTACATCCGAGGGGTCAACTTTGCCGATATCAATCTTGTAGATATCCTGTGGAAGGTCATTTTTAAGTGCATTTACTTCCCGCACCACCTCCTGGTATTTATTGTCGACGTTTTCGCCGTATTTAAAGTCCACCTCTATCACTGCTACTCCATCCCCGATTGTGGTGAGCATCTTATCGACATTACTTAGTTCGTATAGCTTGTTTTCAATCGGTTTCACAACCAGCTGTTCCATATCCTTAGGGCTTGTACCCGGATAAACGATGGTTATCGGGAATGTTGGCGGATTGATCTGAGGGTCTTCAGCCCGGGGCATGGTACGCAACGTAACCAGGCCCACAACAACAATCATGATAAAGATTACCAATGTGAACCGGTAATTCTTAACTGAAAAATTAGTCAAATTCATCTCGTTTTAATTTTGAATAGTTATGCTCGACCGCTCGTTCAAAAAGGCCGTATTAGAGACGATGATCTCCGGCACATTTTCCAGCCCCGATACCACTTTCACTTTCTGATTATCAAAGCTTTCTATCGTTATGGGCACTTTTTTTACTTCGGTTTGATTATAGGGGGCAAACACAAAAGCCTTATTACCATCAGCCTCTACCATGGCACTATACGGGATCCATTTTTGGTTGATCACTTTATTGGTGGTAATAGCGGCCCTGGCATACATCCCCGCTGCAGGCAGATTTTTCGCAAGCGAAAGGGTTAATTCGACTTGAAATGAGCCTGACACCGGATCAGCAGCAAGCGCCTTTTTAGTTATCCTGGCCTTGAATTTTTGCGAAGGATAAGCGTCTATATGAACCTCGGCGCCGTCCCCCACTTCCACGGCCGCCCATTCCGTATCCGAAAGGCCCGCCTTTAACACCCATCCATTGGAACCATCATCAATATTAATGGCCAAAACAGGGTTGCCCCCGGTTATCACCTCACCTTGGTTGGCGATTTTTTGGGCCACAAAACCGTCGTGCTCCGCATAGATATATGCATACTGCTTGTTGAATGCGACAGCATCCAATTGTTTTTGGGCCACATCAAGCGCCGTTTTACTATTTTGCAATTGCTCCAATGTAGCTACACTATCTTTATAAAGATTTCCGGCACGCTGATAATCGCGGCGCGCCTTATCCAGGTTCAATTGAGCTTGCAGCACGCCCGATTCAATTTCAGTTAGCTTAAGACTTGCAAGTAGTTGCCCTTTGCTAAACCGCTGGCCTTCCTTTACATAGATATGATCAATCACTCCGCCGATTTTAAAAGCACATTTGGCTTCGTCTTCGGTAGTAATAAGGCCGGTGGCATTGATAAGCGCAACGCTGTCTGCCGACGAAAGTTTGATTGTCCTCACCGGGATCACTTTAAGTGAGAGCATTCCTGTGTCGTCCTTTTTCTGCTGCTTACAGGCAGCCATTACCGCCAGGGTGAGCACGAATACTGTTCTGATAATAAATTTATTTTTCATGACCGTTCTTTATTTTAAACCAAATCCTGCGTTGGCGCGCTCAATATCGGCCGCCTTTATCCAGGTATCGTATAGTGAAACATTACGTTGTAATTGTGCGCCAATCAACTGATTTTGCCCATCAAGCAGTTCGATAAAAAGGGCCTGCCCCTGCTTGTATAGCTTGAGCTCGTCCTGGTAATATTTTTCGGACGCCGCAAGCTGTTTTAGTGCCGAGTTATATTGCGCGAGCGACGAGTTATAAGCGTTGCGGGCCAAAATCAGTTGTAGTTTAAGCTGATCGTTAGTATAATTGATTTGCGACTTGATGATTTCCTTATCGGTCTCGGACTGTGCTATCCGGTAACGGTTTTTGCCCGATGCAAAAAGATTCCACTGAAGCGAGACGCCGAAAAAGTAATACCGGGAGCGGTCGTTGTATTTCCAATCATAGGCCTGCGACCCAAGGTCAAGGAAGGTGTTCAGTTTTGGAACGATATAGGATTTATTTAACCCTATTACCTGGTCATTCATCGACAGCGAAGTATTTAGTTCCTTAAGTTCTTCCCTTTTATCAACTGATGAGTCGGCAAGGGCCGGATCCTTAGCCGGTTCGTTGTAATTATCCAATATGATCTCCGTATCCGGCGCGCGGTTAAGCAGAAAATTAAAATAAGCTTGTGCCGATTTTTGGTTTAGCCTTGCTGTTTCAAGCAGCGCTTGATATTTACTAAGTTCGCTCTCGCTCCTCAATACAGCCGATCTTGAAACTTTGTCGTTCCTGAACAGCGAGTTATTGATCCGCAGGTTTTCCTCCGCCACTTTTAAAGCCGACTCATAGATAAGCGTAGCCTGCACTGACTGTCCATAACCGAAATAAGCCTCTTTGATCTCCTTTACGAGTTCCCTTTTATAAATGTCGACTACGATTTGCTGCAAGGTTACTTCCTGCCCTTTAATTTTGCGGTTATAATTCAATTCGAGGTCCAGCAGGGGCATCGTCGTTTCGAATTTGGCATCGTAAAAGTTGTTTGGGTTTAGTAATATACTTTGATTTTTTAGAGCTGGGAACCGGTTACTTTGGGTCAATTGATTTAGTGTAGCATATATCGGATTTACCAAATCGCCCACGGGTATATCAATGGTTCTGCCGCCGCCAGCCTTAGTATAATTGGTGATGAAGCTTTCGGCAGGCAGAAAAAGGCTTCTGGCTTCTTTGAGTGCATAAACGCTTTTTTTTAGCGTAAACTGCTGCGTTTTGATGCTCTCGTTGTTGTTGAGTCCGTAGCTGATATATTTTTCCAGGTTTTGCTGCCCATATGTCAACTGACTCACCAAACAACACAAAAGGGCGTAATGTATATTTTTCATTGAATTATGTTTTTATATTGAACAATGTTCATATCTTTTGCAAATTTTTTTTATTTTCTGCTAAGGATCTTTACAAACTCCTCATGTGCTGCGAATAGCATAACCTCAGGGTCTCCCAGGTTTACCGCTCTAATGCGGCCGCGAATATGGAGCGAACACATCCCGTGCACGGTACTCCAGATACCAAACGACAAGGGTTCGGGATGATGGCCCGTAAAATAGCCTTGCGCCATACACTGCTCCACAGTGGTTTTCAATACATTAAAAGTTGCTTTCCCCTCGTTCCACTCCTCCTCTTCCACCTTCTTCAGGAACTCCATCGGCGCTTTCATGTTAAACATCAGGTCGTACATGTCCGGGTTATCCACCGCAAACCGAATATATACACGCCCAATAGCTGCCAGGCGCTCCATCGGTTCGGCAACGCTCATAAGCACCCGCATTTCGCCCCCCAATTGCTTAAAGCCCAGTGTATGCAATTCGTGGAGAATCGAATTCTTGTCCTTAAAATATACATATACTGTGCCCACACTATAGCTTATTTCATCCGCAATGTTCCGGATGGTAGTTTGCTCTATGCCGTTTTCAATGAATAATTTTTTTGCGCCTTGCAAAATAAGAGCCTTCAGTTCTTCTTTCTCTTTTGCTTTCCTCTCAGTTATACTCATATTACAATACGATGATACAAATTAAATGAACATTGTTCAAAAAATAAAATATTTTTTTTAATTTTACTATTAACACATAAAAATACTATTTCAACACTAAGAAAGGGTTAAAAAGATGAACAAGCAAACACTGATTGAGTTTATAAAAATCAATACACCAAATATCATGGTGAGCCGGCAAGCATTGGAAAAGATAGCTGAACATTTTGAAGAACGGACTATTGCGAAAAATGACTACCTGCTTAAGGGTGGCAGGAACAGCAAGTATTTCTACCTGGCCGAGGGCCTTATGAGAGCGTTCACCTATGACACACTGGGTAATGAGGTAACTACTTATTTCTACCCGAAGGATCATGTGGTATTTGAGGTCGCATCACTCATTTTACAAATCCCGTCGACAGAGTATATAGAGGCGGTAACTGAATGTAAAGGTTATATCGCTTCATGTGAATCGATTAACCTGCTTTTTCACACGGTGCCCGAGTTCCGCGAATTTGCGCGGATGATGATGGTGAGGGAATTTGTAGACTATAAAGAGCGCACGCTGGCCATGATCAATAAAAGGGCTGAAGAGCGTTACAGCGATTTGATGAGCAACAACAGGGAGCTTTTTCAGTATGCGCCATTGAAACATATCGCCTCCTATCTTGGCGTTACCGACAGCTCGCTGAGCCGGATACGAAGGGATAGTTTGAAAAAGGCTTGCTGATCTCCTGTTCACTTCTTGCCATTTGGCAAGTTGACACAACTGTATTCAAAGCATTTTGACTTGCGTCAATAAATCTCAAACTTTAGTTATGAAAAAAACTATTTGCCTATTTTTTTTAGTTTTCGTGATTTGCTGGAGCGGTCTTGCGCAGGGAGTCCGTTTTCACGTTAAATTTTCAGAGCCTCTTGCGGACTTCCAGTTTTTGGACAATCTATCTGCCAATGCGCCACCAAATATTTTTAAAACAACATTTAACGCCTCAAAATTCAACGTAGAAAAATATAAACATTTGATAGCTGAATACGATCAACTGAATATCGATTACGGTTATGAGTATACCAATTATCCATACGCGCAAAAAATTGGTGGATCTACAGCATCGCTGCTCAAAAGGAACCTTATTAACAGCAGTTCAATCAGTGAGTTTAAGCTTGCGTCGATTGGTATCATTCCCAATACGGACCTGTTTAAACTGTGCAATCTGCTTATAGCATTTGAGCCAGTTTACCAGGAATTGTTGTACCAGCCTTGTAAGGAAAAATTTGAACGGCAGTTAAATGCCATCAGTAATTTGGCCGATTCAGGTAAGTTGAGCCATTTTTTTAATATCGGTTTTAAATTTTACCATTCATCATGGGATGAACAAATACCTTTCACTATAGCGCTTTATCCGCTGGTGGGTACCTTGCATTTTTCCGCCACGGCTTTTTATAATAACGCGGCAGTGTCTGTTCCTGTTGACCTGAAGGATAACAATAAGCTGATCAGTGTAATGATCCATGAGATATTCCACATTTTATACGATGAAGAGTCAATAGATTTAAAAAAGCGTATTGAAAATACTTTTTTAAATAATCCATCCAAAAACAGCCGCTATGCATATTTACTATTGAACGAGGCCCTTGCAACATCTTTAGGGAACGGCTACGTTTTTGCACAACTCAAAGGAACAGAAGATACAGCTTCATGGTACCGGCGGCCATATACAAACCTGATGGCCAGGAAAATTTATCCCTTGCTCAAAACTTACATTGCAACCGGCAAATCCATCGATGGAGACTTTATCAATCAATATATTCAGTTTTTTGATGAAAATTTCGCCGGCTGGCTCAAGAAAAAAGATTTTATCATGGCCGACAGGTATGTGATTGCTGATAACGCGGATAACTTTAATGAAATTGACCAGTCCTATCCCTATCGCTCCATGTCTGCATATGACCCGGAGATAACCACTATCTCCATCGAAAAAATGAAACGGGCGCCGATCACGAAAATCGTTATTATTTCAAAGAATAACAGAGCGGAGATAGAGCTTCTTAAGAAACAATTTACCGCGCTTAAAAACTGGCACCCTATAAGCCGGGCGGACTTTTTTTATACCGTCTTTTTGCCCGACAAAACCTACCTGATCATTCTGAATAACGTTAAAAAAAACACCGCCGAACAACTTAACGCTTTAAAAATTCAATAAATTAAATGTCCGCTGCCGGTAATGGCCGCCAGCTGATCCGGTTTTTTTTAAAATGGGACAGGCCCTGTACATATCGCAATAAATTCTTCAACCTTAGCGGCTAACAACAAGTTGCTACTAAGCTTTATGCAGATTAATTTCCTTATAACTTAATGCAGCTGCCAGCTATGATTTTCCAATTGAGTTCGTGTTTTGTCCAAACCCTAAGATATTGAAAGCTTTCGTCCAGCGTGTGTTCAAGGTACTCCCCTTTGAGTTTAATCCGTACGGTAACAACGGCGTTATCGTCAATTAGATTTATTACCTGATCGGAGGCGGCTATTAACTGAATTTTTACCTGGCCTGATCTGTAATTGGCGATATCCATGGCCTTTGTGATAACCTGACCCATAGGATTTACAAACAGCAGATCGTTATGCAAAAGCTGATCAAGTGTATTAATATCATTTTCCTTTATAGCTTTAAGAAGCGTTTTCTCACAATTTTGTATCTCAGCAGTTGTTTCCATAAGTCGACATAAATAGATGTTTTTCGAACAAAGGAACACAGAATTTGCTTGTCGGAACTTGTCAAATGGCAAAAAATCAATTAGGAACACTTTTGAAAAAGCCTGATAAGCATCCGCTCATTTCTTGCCATTCGACAAGTTGCAAAACCTTTATTCCCCCGTCATTTGTACCAAAAATATAAACGACATGGGAAATTTGCCATTTTATGTGAGCCTTTTATTCGAATTGACCGTTGTTTTAACGGTTTACCTGTTTTTTAGGGCGGCGCATTCGTCTAAGGCCTTTTTAGTGATTATAATCGGTTGGGTTGTCATACAGACAATACTTGGGCTTTCGGGCTTTTATTATTTGTCCAAAGACGTGCCGCCGAAATTGCCGTTGCTGGTAGGGCCACCAACCCTGCTCATCCTAATCCTATTCCTGATCAAACGGGGAAGATTATTCATTGACGGGCTTAGCACAGCGAATCTTACGCTGGTGCATAGTGTGGGATTGTTTGTAGAACTGGTACTCTACATTCTTTTTGTTTATAAATATGTCCCAAAAGCGATGACATTTGAAGGCAGCAATTTTGATATTTTATCAGGTTTATCTGCCCCGATCGTTTATTATTTCGGGTTCGTAAAAAAAGGGTTAAACCGCGGCATGTTAATAGCATGGAATATAATTTGCCTCCTGCTGCTGATCAATGCCTCAAGACTTGCCGTACTTTCGATGCCAAACTTCGGCCTGATCGGGGCTGAGCAGCCAGATATTGCACTCGGGCAATTTCCATTCATCCTGCTGCCCGCTGTGATTGTACCCTTAGTTCTTTTTGCTCACCTCGCTTCCATTCGGAACCTGGTTATCAAAAGGTCATCACCAAATCTGATGCTAAATAAAATTTGACCGAAATAAGGAAACAAACTTAAATACCGGCGGATCAATTAACGAGCAAAAAAGCAAATGGATTCATTGGTTGAATCATCAAATAATTAAGCTGATGGATACTTTATTAGGAGTAAACGAACCCATTTATACAACCAAAAGTCATTAACAATGAGAAAAAACAACTTTAAAAAAACTGGAAAATCACTCCTTACCATCAGTTTGCTTATAAGCGGCATCGTTTTGATGACGTCAGCATCATTTTCGAATAAAAAAGACGGGGATGACGTACCTTATCCCGAAGGCTTTCGCAATTGGACGCACGTCAAGACAGCAATTATTGAAAAGGGCAACTCTGCATTTGCCCACTGGGGTGGCTTCCATCACATATATGGCAATCCTAAAGCGATAGATGGGTATCAAACCGGCAAATTTGAAGATGGCTCAATTATAGTTTTTGATGTTATTGAGGCGTTGTCAAAGGACAGTATGGTGACAGAAGGGCGACGCAAACTGATTGATGTGATGGTAAAAGATTCCCGAAAATATAAAACCACCGGCGGCTGGGGATACGAGGAATTTCCGGGTGATAGCAAGACTGAAAGAAGTATTGGTGCACTTTCAGTTACTGCATGCTACAATTGCCATGCGCAACAGAAAATCAACGATAATGTATTTTCCAAATTAAGAAAATAGATGCCTTGGTCGGATGGGTACAACTTAAACAATGCCCCTCCAATTCTTGCCAAATGTCAAGTGGATGCTGAAAATTCCCCGGCAACTTTGTGATAATTAATCTCGAAACAAAAATTTTAAAATATTTATGGACACTAATCAAATCAGCTTCAATGGTTCAATTCCCCATGCTTACGAGGAATATCTTGGACCATTTTTATTTGAACCTTTTGCGCTTGATCTGATACAACGCATAGACAATCAAAAGGTTGGGCAAGCACTTGAAATTGCCTGCGGAACGGGGCGTGTTACCCGTCACCTCCAGGCACATGCCGTTCTTTTAACGGCCACGGATATTAATCCCGACATGTTAAATATTGCACGGGAAAAGGTTCCGGCCGATAATATTTTATGGGACGTTGTTGATATGGCCGACACAGGCTATCGGGCTGATTTTTTTGATCTTGTCATTTGCCAGTTTGGATTGATGCTGGTGCCTGACAAGGAGAAAGCGCTAACAGAGATCATGCGGGTGCTAAAAAAAGACGGACGCGTGTTATTTAATGTATGGGGCGACATAAAGGAGAACGCCATCTGGGCAATCGGCATGAAAGTTATTGGTTCATTTATAGGTGACAACCCAGTCCCGCCAAACATCGGGCCATTCTCCATGAAAGATGAAAACGAGACTCTCCAGTTGTTGGCGCGATGCGGCTTTCGGGACATCAAGGTCGACCCGGTTAAAAAGACCGGAATAATAGAATCGGCTACCCTTGCAGCCAAAGGGTTTATAGAAGGTTTACCTATCGCGAAAATCCTGATGCAAAGAGACCCCTCCCTGATAAATAAGATAGAGAAAGCACTTGCAAAAGAATTGATAGAACAATTGGGCGATAACCCTATGTCTTCCCCATTACATGCATGGGTGTTTGAAGCCGTGAAATGATGTGAATACCAGTACAAAAACGAAACATTAAAATTTATTATTATGAAATGTATAACGTTAACAACATCGGCTTTATTCTTAATGGTCACCCTTGGTTTTAAAGCACATGGCGCGGTTCGGCAACCTTTAAAAACCGATACCGCCTCAATTAAAAACGACATTGCCTGGGTCGATTCCATTTATGCAAAGGCTTTTGCTCAGCAGGATACCTCATTGTTTCTTAAATGCTATGCTCCGGATGGTGCCATCATGCCGCCGGGCCGTCCTATTCTGTCGGGCAAGCCGATGATGCTGGCTTTTTTCAATTTCGCCTGTAAAGCGGGTGTGAGGAATATTGCTTTCACGACCAGGGGACTATATGGCCTTACGGACCAATATGTTACCGAACAGGGACAATTTGAAATGTTTGACGATCAGCAAAAATCGATTGCGAAAGGGAAGTTTCTGACCATATGGAAAAAGACACCCCAGGGATGGAAAATGTTTCGCGACATGTTCAGTGATGATGCCGCTCTTACATTAGGCGGCAAAAAATAAATGAGCGGATTCTGATGATAGTACAGCTGAAAAGTGTTTTAGTGCAGGGCAGTTTTCTCAAGGTTGGTTTCTTTCGCGGATGCCCCTGTTTTAATCAGCTTATACAAACTCCGGTTTTGCCATTTATTGAAAAATGCCCGTTTTACGGGCATTTTTTTTAGATACAGATGATCTCGAAAAAAATGGCCGGGAGCCATTTTCGGTTTTGTCTTGTAGTTAACCGGCGGCACGTTTCAGGATTAACACAGCTTTAAGGGCCACACATTATTTCTTGTCATTTGGCAAGGCTCCGGCTTCACAATCTCTTTTATTTTGAAAATAAAAAGAGAGACCATGCAACCAATCAATAATAACAACTCCGCTCCGGGTATTATCCCTGCTAAGAAATGGTTCAGTACCGGTGAGCGGCTCCTTTACGATACTGCAGCGAAATGTATAATTGACAATGACGAAACTACACAGCTAAATAATTTGTTCGTTTACAATAAGTTGATTACTTATTCAAGGCAAAACCAGGGTAAAGTAATTTCGTTTCTGCCCGGATTTCCATTCGGCTCTTACGATTGGTCTAAAATCGATTCTGTGATAAAAGATCAGCATCCGCTTAACCGGCTATACGTTGAGTATATCGGGCAGGGTGAATCAGACAAGCCTGAAAATTATCCGTACTCAACCTTTGAAAGGGCCGACCTGGTGGAGGCCTTATGGGATTACTATCGTATTGACTCCACAATCTTAGTAACATTTGACTATTCATCTTTAGTAGCCCTCGAACTGTTGCGAAGGCAGCAGGAAAAAACAGAAAACGGACTAAAACCATCAACCATCATTACCAAAGTATTGTTTATCAATGGGGGATATTTTGCTGACGGTCACTCCCATCCGCTATTTACGACTCCCTTGCTTAAAACCGGCTTTGGGAAAAGAGGTACCATAAAGGCGCAAACTTCAGACTTCGCATTCAATGGTATGATTAAAGGGATGTGGTCTAAAAAACACCAGGTCACCGACGCCGAACTGGCCGAAGTACGGGACGCTGTAAGAAGGCGAAACGGCGTGCTTTTTATGCATTACGCGGCTGGTTTTGTAGATGAACATAAGGTAAATCGGGAGCGCTTAAATTTGCTCCCTATTGTCGCAAAAATGTACCATGATGTTTCGTTTTATATTGTGGGAAGCGACAAAGACCGGTTTGAGCCAAAACAGGTAATACTGGCAATGGAGCGGCTAAGTAAATACGGAGTGAGCATTGAGATTGTACCAGGCGGGCACATGGTAACAATGGAGCAACCGCAATTAATAGCGGATCGAATTTTGGCTATCGCTGATTAATCTTCACATCGCGTCATTTCCAGATATGCAGCAGCTATGGCGCGTCGAAAACCGGTTGTTCCATCAAATATAAGTCGAGCCCTGGTCCCCAGTAATCTTTCTCTGTTTTGACGAGTTCGTATCCAAATTTCTCAAAGAATTTAAAGGCAAATTGAGATGTTGTAACAACCAACATCTTAACCCCTGGATCAGCCCTCAGCATTTTTAAGCAATATTCAACAGCGTTTTTTCCTGATCCAAGCCCTTTAGCGTCGGGGTGAAAAAAAATCCAGGTTATTCTTCCTGAATTATCGGAAGTATTAACATAATAACCCGTGCCACCAATAATTTTGCCTTCGTGCTCAATTGTCAGGTATGTTTCACTGTGTTGGCTCAAGTATTGTTCAAAGTCATAAATTTCATTTGCCGCAAAATAGGTTGGCACATTTAACTTGAAGATATCTGTTAAATGGTCTTTGTCAGCAATATTAAAAGGTCTGATTATCATAAAATTATACAATCGTTTCTTTGCTACCTGGTTTGCCGGATCAAAAAAGTTTTACGCTCTTCAAAATTGTTTTGTGGTACGGGCAAAACGATTTCTTTAAACAGAATGCTTAACGGTTCGGGATGGAGTGCTGACTTCTGTGTTTTTATGTTATAATAGACAAATTTTGTCCAAAGCATTGCTTTTAGTTCAGTCATCGCCTCATTCCACATACGCATCTCAACAACAAGGCTTCTGGATGTTTCTTCAATAAGTTGGGAATCAATTACAATTGATTCTCCCATATTGGCCGGTTTCAAATAACAGATTTGATTGCTCGAAACGAGCCACACAAAGCCGCCGTCGCCCATGTTGCCGAAAACGTCTAAATTGTATGCCGCTAATAGCTGGTCCTCCCTGGCGTTTAAAAAATAATCCAAATAACGGGTATTATATAAATGATTAAACGGGTCGCAATCCTGAAAGCGCACTTTCGCCGTTGATTGAAGTATGTTTTTCACGTAATCTCAAATTAAATTATTGTTCATTTTGCCGTCCAATACCTGGAACACCTTAAGGCCCGGTATTCAGCAGTTCGCTCAGGAAACAAAGAATTGCTGACTGATAATTTTGCCCTGGTTGACGCGGTAAACACAAATTTCATCAACACACATATCCGTGTCGTTAATTTTAAAATCCATACGAAGACGGACCGAGAAGTAATCGCGAGCATAAAGCGCCTCTGATACCTCCACAGCTAAAATATCCGCTTTGGAAAGAAAATACTTCTCTTTTTCTATAAGCTTTTGAAGGCCTTTTGTTGTTTGGGATTGGGTATCTAACGGATCGATACTTTCCGCGTCATCGCTAAAAAGTTCATTATAAGCTTTAATAAAGTCCTGCGTTCTTAAAAGGGCGACCAATTGTTGGCCGATTTCAGTTATTTCCATGTTTGCTGTTTTTATCTTATGCAATTTGATCAAATGGCGACGAATGTTTCCTTACGAGTTGGTTGGCAATCATTGTTCATTCGATAGCATTGCAAAATTAATGCTGCGGGAAAAATACATCTTGTATAAATCCGACAATTTACCAGGCGAGCCACCTCAAAAAAAAGACAATAAAATGATCTTTTTAAGCGATTTTTCATCGTCGTAATGAGTATCTCAAAAGCGGCTTTTGTATATTTGAAGTAACCCGCTACGACTTACTGAACCGAATGGTTTTATAAAGCACAATTTAATCAAAGGTGTTTTTTGCGATAATAAAACTTAATCAAAATGGTGTTTTGTATAAATACTATAAATTGAAAACCTGATGAAATATAAAGAATACCAGCCTGGCGGGTACTTAAAAAAATATATTGATGCCTACTGGATATTGGAGACGGACTCCATATATCGCCCGGTTTCCAGGAGATTTTTCGTGGATTGCACTACTGAGATACTCATAAACATGGGGACGTCAACGCCATATGTTAACGCCGTTACGCCGCTTTGTCCGGGGAATATTTACATATGCGGCACAATTACCCGGCCGAATGAAGTCCTCAGCGTTCCGAATAGTTGTTTCGTTGGTATTCGCTTTAAACCCGGCGGCATTTCTGTTTTTTACGATCTTTCGTATAATGAGTTAGTAGACCGGGTTATTGAATTCCACGATCAGCCATTGATTTCTGTGATTGATTTGGACGAGCAACTCCCTGAACGATTGGACAAGTTCTTTTGCTCAAGAATAAAAGATAACCATTCCACAGGCGTTCAAATAGCCGAAACGATAGCAAATTACCAGGGAATAACCACTGTTGATTGGATTGCAAAAAACTACAATTTGAGCACGCGGACCCTTGAAAGGATATTCAACAGGAGCATTGGAATTCCGCCGAAAGAATTGATTAATATCATGCGATTCGTCAACGTCCGTAAACGAATAATACAGCAGGGCAATAATAATGAGAGTTTGTTACAAATTGCCTTCGAAGCCGGTTATTTTGATCATGCGCACCTAACCCGCGAATTTAAAAAATATGCCGGGTTAAACCCCTCTGAAATTAAAAAATGGAGCGTGCAACCTAATCACATCAGCTTAAACCTGTAATTGGCAATATTGGGACCATTTTATACGGAGACATTTGATTTTTGAAAAGTGACGGGTGTTATACCCGTCCATCGTTTGAATGTCCGTGTAAAGGCGCTTAATTCATTATAGCCAAGCATGTAGGATACTTCTTTTATTGGATGCGAGCCTGATTTGAGATAATTAATAGCCAAGGTTTTTCTGGCTTCATCAGCAAGTTGCTGAAAATTAACTCCATCATCTCTTAATTTTCGTTGCAAAGTGCGCGGGCTGACATTAAAATTCGCAGCAATGTTATCGAGTGAAATAAGGCCCAAATAAGAGTTTTCCAAAAGGAAACCCAAAATTCGGTTTTGCAGGGACTGGGTTTCAGATAGAGGCTTTTTAAGGGAAGAAACCTTTTCCACGAGTACTTTTTGTAATTCGTAATTTGCTGTAATTATAGGTTCATCCCAATATTTCCTATCAAATATTATCACATTTTGCGGCGTGACCGTTATGGGTACAGAACGCATTATCCGGGCATATTCTTCCTTATCATCCATCGGATAACCATAGCTAACCGACTTCGGCCTCAATTTTTTTAACATTAAGCCGTCAAGTTCGTGTATCACAAATACCATTAACAGATCGAGGATATGCCTGGCCGCAGAATTAATATGGCAATCTCCTGCTTCCGGAATGAACCTGATAATAAAATCATCGGTGGTCAGCAATACTTCTAATCTGAAGGCACTGGTAACCAGGTGTGTAAATGATGCCGCTATGGTTATCGCATCCCCCACAGTATTGCTGCTTTTAATAATATCGCCAACAATTCCTAATGCCGAAAGTTGCAGCGATTCTCCAAAATGCAACCCAAATAGCTTGTCTTTACTTAAATAAACTGCATTGGTCCATACATCACCAACTTGTTTTGAGGTGAGTTTGGTTTCTGGGTCCAGAAGATCGCTAATGGTGATATTTGATAGTTTGCACAATAGTTCGGGCGAAATATCACGCTGTACAGCGTAGGCTATCAAGGCAATAATGATTTTTTTTTGTTGGTCTTCCATTTTTAAGGCTAATTACAAATATAACAAAGCAATCTTCGGCAGGTAAAACAATCCCGATCCCGGTTTCCGGTTTTTAAAAAAAATGGTCTCCGGCATTGTGCCGGCGACCGTTTTAATATTCAACCTTTTTTCAGAATGCTAATTTCCCCAAAATTTATCCTCCTCGGCAAGATTGGCAGAGAATACTTCAGCCTCAACAATCTGACCGTGTTCCACCGTGTACACGTCGATATTGTCCACATCCAAAATACCTCCAGGAGGCTGGGTGCCATTCCAATGCACCACGCAGGCTATGCGGTTACCGTTCACGCTTATTGATTTAATTTGTGTCAATTTCAGCGTGTTCGCCGATAGCTCAAACATCTTCGCCACCATCTGAAACACTTCTGATTTGGATTTTTTCAATCCGGATACCCGGTTATTGCCCGGCTGAATCCACTCAATTTTATCACTCAATAATGAATCGATCTTGCCATTATCACCATGTTGTACTGCAGTTAAAAAATCCATAACTATGCTTTTAGCATCATTTTTCATTTGTTTTTTATTAGATTGGTTAATATTTATAAAATTTATTTCCGCGCTGCGTTGTGGCGCGCCATAGCCGGTTGCAGCTAAAACGGCCACCATGATCAAACTTTTCATGGCCTGTTTATAAAATCGATAATGTCCTGGCTAAACAATTTCGCTTTGCTGATGTACATGCCGTGAGGTTGGCCTTCGTAAACCTTCAGTTCGCTATTTTTTAACAACTTATGAATTGGTTTAGCCGTGCTGTCAACAGGGGCGTTTATATCTTTGTCGCCGTGCAGCAACAATACCGGGGTATTGATTTTTTTTAGCGCGTCGCATTGATCATTGTTAAAATAAATCCTGGTCATTTCCATTGCGGCGCGCAATGACGCTTGTAATACTATGCCAATCGTCCAGTCGGTCATCTCTGTTGAAACTGTATTACCCTCTCCGGACAGATCAAAAAAATTATTAGCAAGGCTTTTGACGTATGCGGGCCTGTCAGCTTTAATAATTGCCATTACCTGCTGGTTCAAATCCGGGTCAGGATTCGGAGATGGCGAGATTGTGCCCATATAAACAGCTTTGGAAACCTTTTTTTCACCGTAATAGGTCAGGTATTGGGTAATCACCGCGCAACCCAATGAGTGGCCAATAAGGGTGATCTCCTTTAGGTCGAGTTGGTCAATTATGCCGGCAAGGTCATCCGCAAGTGTATCGCAATTGTAACCATCCCATGGTTGGTCCGAACGACCACATCCCCTTTGATCGTAGGTAATACATCTGAAGCCTGCCTTGCAGATGTCATCCATTAGATATTCCCACGAATCGCTGTTAATACACCAGCCGTGTACAAAAATCACCGGCTTACCTTTTCCATGGTCTTTGTAAAAAAGATTTAAGTTTTTCTCGATTTTAATTATTGACATGATATTTATTTTTTGTTGAACCAAAGTTCACGCTAATGCGCCGCTTGGACTTTACCTATCAGCGACATTCATTTATCATTTCGCGCCAAAATCTAAATACTGAAGTTTGCTACTTTTTATTCGGGATTACTTTTAAAATGGAGTACCGATAAAAAATCCTTATCGGCTTAATACTGAAGGTCGCCTGATGGCAGCATCCCGCCACCGATATTAATCTTTTGCAAAAACGCGTTCATTTTGTATAAAAATCACGGTCTGAAAATCCTTTGATATTGGTTGAATAAGCTTCTGTTTGAGGCATTCAAAGCGAGTACAATCTTCGTTCACTTTTTTACCAGGCTGGACAGGTATGCTTTTTCAGTTTGGTTTTTTGTTGCTTTAAGCATATCAGTCATCCATGCTCTATGTGTATTATCAATATATTTTCGAATAAAAAAGCGCGATACGAGGTTCTTCTGATGGAAGAAATAGGTCCATTTTACAATTGTTTTATCCTTATCTAAAGCAGAATATTCAAATGCCCTTCTTGCCTTATATACAAACCATTTTAAAGGAAGCGAAGGTTTTGTTAGTTCGTACTCAAATTTATGCGGCCCCTGTATAACCCTGATGCTTTCAACCAGCGTGTCACCGGTTGAAAAATACACAATTCTAGAATCACCTGCTTTTGAAAAATTGCCTACAAAAGGTTTTGTCCTGGTAATTTCAGGTAAATTATCATACTTCCGGTCTCCGGCGACGCTTTTAAAATCGAGGTCCCCGGCTAATGTCCAGGTGTCGGCAAGCGGGGTATTGATAGTGTCTGATATTGTAATTTTAACCCATTTTTCAGAGTCTAAATTTTGAGACATCGGGAACAAGCCCAATAGAATTATTGCCGCTATAATTGCTAAAGAGGCATAAATAATAGTTTTTTTCTTTCTGTTCATGTCTTTTAATTTACTATTTCGTCTGACGAGTGGATGGCATTAGTAGAAGCGCTAACAGTTCTATTGTTACGAATGTGTTTTCAATGAAATTTCCGCCATTACCGCAACAAATTTTCTGGGCTCTTCAAATTGGGGCACATGGGCCGAGTTCTCAAAAAGTATCAATTTTTTTGACGGGGCCTTTAATTTCTTAAAGTAATCTTCGGCCAGCATATAGGGAACGTTATAATCATGTTTTCCCAATAAAAAATAAACCGGTACTTTAAGTTCGGGTATCGAGCGGGGGAAATCGGTTTTTAAAAATGGCGCCCAAAGCGTCTCCATAGAGAAGTCCATGCCCTGGTCGAATTTCTCAGGATCGAATAGCGGATTCTTCCCGTCTGCTACACCGGCAAGCGTAGATTGGGTATCATGCTGTCCATATACCTCGCCACCATAATAGGTCATCCATTTACGGGATGTGAATAGTTGCTGAAGTGTTGATTTGGGAGATGGGTACGGAAGAATACCTTTAAGCTCACTGATGGCCTTATTATTGTGTTCCTTTTGCGCCATTTGCATCGCAAACTGTAAAGATACACGCTCATTATCCTGCATATTAACCACCTGGCCCACACCAATATAAGCATATAAATCTTGCGGATACTTGCTGGCAAGGATCATGCCCACTGCAGAGCCAAAGGAGTGTCCCAGAAGAAATATTTTTTCGCGATGGAATCTTTTTTTTAACAAAGCGATCAGTTCATGTGCGTCTGAAACAATCTGGCCCATTGTCATTGACGATTTTGGAATAGCAGGGCTGTAGGACAGGTTGGTGCCACGCTGGTCCCAGTTAACCACTATAAAATATTTATCCAGGTCCCGATCGTATTTCCTAAGCAGTGCCATCTCACTAAAAGCGGGCCCTCCGTGCAAAAACAATAATACAGGCCTGGTGGAATCTTTTCCTGTTATCAGGATTTTTTGCATAACACCGCCGAGGTTAATACTTTCCAGCGAATAGATAATGTGTGCAGCCTTGCTTCCGCCCGCCGTTAATGCTCGGCCATTAAAGGATTTAAGACAAAAGATTATTAAAACGACAACACAAATTATTTTTTTTATAATCATAAAAAGTTGTTTTGCGAACTAAATACTACCTATTCATCAAAACCAATACTGCATTATTTTGCGATATTATTTGGGTTTTGTGGCCACCGTTTATTTACTTAGTTCGTTTTCTATTTCGGTTATTACGCTTCTTATGCTCCCAGCAAGTTCCTTTTTTTGCTGCGCACGTTCGTGCATCCAGTTTCCGTAAAATGTTATCTGGTACCTTACGGCGGGATCATTAAGAAGCTGTGAAACATGGGTTATCCTTTTTGAATCCGTAAAAGCTTTTATACCTATGTAATTATTATAGTCTGCCTTCCTGTTCTGATAAAAGAGTTCGTCAAAGGACTCCTGAGCGGGCATCAGCGTGGTGTATAAATAGGTCAGGTGTTTTAGCAGGATTTGGTTTTCGATCAGTCTGAGGTTGCCTGAAGACTTAAAACCTTCAAACCGGCCATTGTCAAATTTAAAATAATCGGTATTTGTCAGATTGTTACCATGGATGTTGACATAATCGGTATCCACTTTATTGCTGATAATTTGCTGCCAAACCGTGTCATAATATCGTGCCATCCTATTCAAGCGGATTATTTCGTAATCGAGCGCTTTTGCCTCTACGTTTAAATCTTCCTTAATGCCGATCAAAAAATTCTTTTCCATTTTCTGCTCGTTTCGCTGGTCATTCCAATTATGAAAAGCGAGTGTAATGCTAACCGCAAAAATGATAATCCCCACTTCCTCGGCAAGTTCCATTAATTTTTTGCGCCATGTCTTTTCTTTATCGGCAAGAATATGAGCGGCTGTTTGCGTATGTTTGATTATTTTTTCTTCCGACATGTATTATAAATTTAACGCTGTTATTTCCGTTGGTCCACACCTTAACCTATTTACTGCTAATTGCGCGAGCTGGCAATGTTGGGTAAAGGGCTGACGATTCTCTATTACGATCGACCCAAAAACCAAGCAGGACAAATAGCCATAAAACCTGGGTGCTCCAGCCTATTGCCGCCACAGATGTGGGGGGAGGTGACATGAGGCCTGCTACATGTCCGACGACCAGGAGCACGGTCATCAGCCAAAACCCCCACTTACCGGACGCGTTTTTGGCTTTGGTTGTGCGCAGGTAAAATGCCGTTCCAATAACAAAAAGCGATCCTTCGATTAACGCCGTCAGCAAGGGCCAATTCCATAATCCTAATCCAACCTTCGGAGAGTCCCCCGGATACAAAGGCAGATCGGGAATATGAACTATCAGGTCAAGAACCCAATGGCTGAATACACAAATTCCCAGCACCACGGCAGTCCTTGAATCCTTTTTCAAAAGCCAATAAATCAATCCAAAGCAAAGTGCCCAGCATAGGGACATCAAAAGGCTGTGGGTGAAAGGATAATAAATAAAGTCTAACGGAAATTTCGTATTCCCTGGTTGAATACCCACCTTTTCCACATTTAGCAATAACAAGGTTGGCCATAACAGATCGGCAAACTGAACTGCCATGAAAATTAGTCCGAGAGATAGTTTTGGGGCGATTTTTTTTGCGCCTAACCCAAATCCAAAATGACCTATTACCATGTATTTTGAAATATTAACTTTTTCTGACAAACAAAAAAAGCACAATTAAAAACCTTTATTTTGTATAAATGCGACAATATTTAAATTTATTTGAGGGGATCATCGCATCTTAAAACAGGGCGATTACAGCTTTGGTTCCACCGTAAACTGCTTGTAAAGAGTAAAAACACCTCACAATGTATAATATGGCGCCAATCGTGTTATCACCTCAATTCGTCCCTAATCTTTTGAGTGCCATAATAGTCCCTGAATGTAATTTCTCATGAAATGAAAGGAATTCCAGACAGTCATCTATGTTAGTTACTTTGGTGCCTAATCGCGTAAACCAGGCGGTATAATTGCCAAAGACCAGGTTATTGTAATCAGTTTCTAATTGGTCCAATGTAATAACCAGCAATTGTTTGATATGTACTATCTCGTCTTTGCTAAAAGCCCCGTCAGGTTTGGAACCAGGCATAAACTTTTTAAAAAAATCATCATTTATCAATGGTGGCAGGCCGGCTTTTTGGTAACATATTCCTTGTTGCACGGCTACCAGGTGTCCCATATTCCAGCAAATGTTGTTGTTGAATCCCCGCGGAATTTGGTTAAATTGTTCCACACTAAGAGCTTTTACCTGTTCAAGCAGCGAAGATCTTGTACTTCTTATCGTTTCTATTCGGGTTATCATGGTTATCAACTATAGCCCCTGTATACTGCTACACGTTTAATTTAATTAGTATAAAACTCAAGATTAGCCCTATAAAATCTCTTGTCATATGGTAAGAAATTTATTTGCTTTTTCTGACTCCGATGCGGCTCAAAGAAATTAGGATGATGCCTAGAAAATAGGGCCGGTTACAGCATCGGATTTAACAGGGTTTGGATATTTTTACGCCCGATCACCACGGCCGTTTTAATAAACTAACAGCCTGCTTCAGCACCAAAGTTTAACTATTGTTAATTCCTATCCTCGCAAGGTGCTCCAACGGAGGCCCTGCGAGGATAAAATTTGTCCGCCACTTTGTTTATTTTACAGTTTAGCATAGTGAAGTGCAATTACACCGCAGGCAAATGTCTTAGTTTCCGCAAGTTTTAGTTTAATGCTTTCATTTATGCCTTTAAACAATGGTTTACCCTGACCTAATAAAATTGGATTTACAAAAAGCCAAAACTCGTCAATTAACCGTAAACTAAGCAGGGAATACGAAGCACCCAGACTTCCAAAAATTAAAATATTTTCCCCCTCCAGGTTCTTTATTTTATTAATGTTGTCGGTAAGTTGGTCGCCAATAACTTTTGTATTGATTAGTCCGGCTTGGTTTATTGTTTTTGATAAAACAACTTTTGAAACTTTATTATACCAGGCCGAATGCTCTTTATCATGTTTTGTCGCATTTGGTTGCACGCCTGCTTTTGGCCAATAACTTTCCATCATTTCATAGGTTACCCGTCCATAAAGCGCTGTATCGGCTTTGTTCGTCATCGTAGCAACAAAGTCAAACAGGTCATCATCCAATCGTATCCAGTCCATTTCTCCATTAGGCCCTGCAACAAAACCGTCAAGTGATGTGTGCATAAAAAAAATCAAATTTCTCATTGTCGTTTAGTTTTTAAGAATTAGGTAATTTACTTTGGTCCATATAGATGAGTTCCCACTGGTGCCCATCTAAATCTGCAAAACAATGCTGATACATCCAGCCATGGTCCTGCGCTTCGCTATAGATAGTGGCGCCGGCGCTTTCGGCTTTGGCTATCAGTTGCTGCACCTCTTCTTTTGAACCAGCATCCAGCGCAATTAACACCTCGGTAGCGGTTTTCGCATCGCTGACTGTTTTTTTGGTAAAAGTTTGAAAATAGGGTTCAGTAAGCAGCATCGCGAAAATGCTGTCGCTGATCACCATACAGCCAGCTTTTTCGTCAGTAAATTGGGGGTTAAAACTAAAGCCGAGATTGGTAAAGAAAGCCATTGACTTATCCAGGTCCCTGACCGGTAAGTTGATAAAAATTTTTGTTGCCATCTTAATAATTTTTTATTGTTAACGATGACACAAAATTGCGGCAACAATTTTCCCAATCCTTTTACATATGTTGAGAAAACAAAAATTATTTATTTGAAAAAAAAATCCGGCTCAGTTGTGTGGGTGTAATACCCAGGAAGGAAGCGATGTGGTGTTTTTTTAATCGTTTAACCAGGTTGGGATATTTTCTTAAAAAATCGTCATACCTGGTTTTTGCGGTATCTTCCCTGAAGGAAATTTCTAAAGGTTCTTTTTCAATGATCCAATGTAACTCGATATAGTTGATGTAAAACGCGGCAATATCCGGGTGTGCCGCAAACAGGTTTTTAAACTCAAAAAAATCATATTCCCATACAGTGGTGTCCTCGATGGCCGTTATCGTAAACAGGCTTGGGGAATGGCTGAGCATGGCGCTTACGGAGGCAGCAAACCGCCCTTCCGGAAAAAAGTATTTAATAATCAGGTCCCCGTTTGCGGCCGGGTAATATTGCGAGAAAAGTCCCTGGATCACAAAAGCGACCTTCCGCGGTTGTTGACCTTCATTTATAAAATTCTCTGTCTTTTTATAAACTTTTGGCCGCAACAACTTTGTCCATGCCAATTCAGCTTCTTCAGAAAGATGATGATAGGTTCGTATTTTTTGAAAGAAAGACGCTGTGCTCATTTATTGGTACCTGAATGTTGCAATCGAATATTCCCAAATCTAATTTAAACAGAATTTTTCAATAGCTGCTTTTTAATAGATCGTCTTCGAAGCAACTTAAATAGTCAATCAGGAAAAAATGAAGGGTCCAAAAATAACCACAAAAAAAACCGGCGGAGAAATCTTTCCCCGCCGGTTCCGGCTTTGCACTAAATGTCAAACCTTGTGCGCCTAAATGTGCAACTTACGCACCATTTTTTAGATGATATGCGGCTTCTTGCTAACTTATTAACAGATTTTGATAAACCTTAGTGGGCAACCTACGCACCAAAATTTTTTAATTACATGCTGATGATATTGCATATTCTATATCCTGTCAAGAAGTCTTGATAGGATAATTTTCGAAACTCTCTTTGCAGAATTTAAGACGTTGGTTGGGTAATTCAATGTTAACTTATATTAATCCATTAGATTGAAATGTTAGCTCATTCCCAACCGTACGCGTAACGACTCGCGGTAAGTACTGCCAACAGGTATCTTTTCACCGCCGATCGTCAGCTGGTGGGCCTCGATCATGGTAATATGCCGGATCGCCACCACGTACGACTTATGTACCCTTAAAAAGTCATTGGCGGGTACCAGGTCAAAGACATCGCTCATATTCTCGCGGATCAGGATGTTTTTCTCTTTCAGGTGAACGGTCATATAATTGCCGTCTTTTTCCAGGTAGAGAATGTCGTTGAGCTTCACAGGGTAGGTTTGCGGCCCGCTTTTGAAGTACACGATGGTTTCCATCGGGACCTCTTTGGCGGCTTTATGAATGGCCGTGAGAAACCGCTCGAATAGGATGGGCTTCAGCAGGTAATCGACCGCACCAACGTTATAGCTTTCCACCGCGTAATGGCTGTAGGCGGTGGTAAAGATGATCATCGGCAGGGGTGACAGCGATTGTACCAGCTGCATCCCGCTCCTGTCGGGCATATTGATATCCAGGAAGATCAGGTCTACTTTATTCCGGCTCAGCCAGGCAATGGCCTTTAAGGGCTCGCGGAAAGTGGCTTTCAGATCTACGAGGTTGCTATCGGCACAATAACGTTCAATAACCTCCAGCGCCATAGGCTCATCATCAATTGCGATACAGGTCATCATGACAGGTCAATTTGAAGGTTAACGATATATTTTCCGTCTTCCTGGCAGGCGCGAAGTTGATGTCTGCCGGGATAGACCAATTCGAGCCGGCGCCTGACATTTTCCAGGCCAATGCCTCCTTGTTCTTCCTCCAGCTTTTGAACTGAACTGTGATCCGTGTTCTCGCAGGTAAAGACCAGTTTGTTGCCGTTAACGGTAATGGAGAGCGTGATGGACGAATGACGGCCAATAGCCACACCATGCTTGAAGGCATTCTCCAGGAAAGGGATGAACAGCATGGGCGCGACCTGAACCGCGGCGACCGTCGCCGGTTCGGGATAGTGCAAAGTGACTGCTGCTTCGTCGCCCGCATAACGCATCTGGTGGAGTACGATGCAGTCTTCGAGGTAACTGAGCTCACTGGCCAGGGGAACACGGTCGGTATTGCTTTCATAGATCATATAGCGCATCATTCCCGAGAGCTTGGCGATCTTATCCGCGAGATCACCCTTCCCTTCCCTTTGCGCCAGGGAGAACAGGTTGTTAAGCGTATTAAACAGGAAATGCGGGTTGACCTGCGAGCGGAGGAACTTGTTTTCGGTACTTAACTGAAGGAGTTCGCTTTTTGCCCATTCTTTCAGGAAGAAATAGGCGATCGCAATACCCTCTATGACGAGGAAAGCGAGCAGTAAAACCGGCTGGACGTGCCACCAGTCGGTGACCCTGAAGTTGATGGCGTCGGCAGGAGAATGGCGGACAGGAAGCATGATAACACCATGCGTTTTTGGCACCTGGTACGCCTGATCGAACAAAGGGCCGGCCATAAAGTAATCCGCGCCAAATACCATGGTGAGCCATGCGAAGCAAAGGGCCAGCCGGACGATGCCGTTTTTATGCCGCAGCGCTTTCCGGAATACCCAAAATATATTACCATAAAAAAGCGCCATCAGGAACCCCAGCATCATATACACAAAGGCTGAAGGGCGTTGTACATATTGGCCTCTCAAAATGTTGCCCAACGGAGGAACCTTGCCGACCTGGATATGCGGCCTGTCCAGCGAGGTGAGCACATAAAGCACCCCGGTCCAAAACACCAAGTGTAATACTATTTCTATCCAAAATCTTTTTTTAACCGCAAGCATCACAACAAAGGTAATATCCCTAGCCGGTTAGCGGCAAAGAATGTGATGAACGCCCGATTTTTGTGATGAAGCCGCCCCGCCGCTTCGCCGGATCAACAATCCGGGGCGTACATCACAAAAATTTGAGCAGGCCGGAGTGACCGCCTACTATTGCCTTAAAAAAGCAATAAAACTATGAAACGATTCATCCTCCCCTGCGCAGCAGCTATCCTGCTGGCACTAAGCGCCGCCGCACAGCATGCCGATACGGCGCGGCTACTGGTCCACTACCAGTTTACCCACGTCATGGACACCACGAACCGGTCGCATCCCTACACGGAAAATATGGTGTTATTTGTCGGCAAAAGCGCAAGCGCCTATAAAAGTTACGACGGGTTGGTGGCAGACGGGCAGTTTAAAAAGGCCTATGCCGCCGCCGGCCCGGACGGGCAATCCGGGATCAACCGGCATACGGAAGGTTCCCGTACCCAATATTATCAGTATCCTGGGCAACAGCAATTGCTGACCAAAGAAACCCTGGGATTTAACGAGTACCTGATCCGGGGCCGCATACCCGCTATCGACTGGAAGATCGGTGCCGATACAGCCACTTTTGGCGGGCTGCATTGTCAGAAAGCGACCTGCCATTTTGGGGGCCGGGATTACACGGTATGGTTTTGCCCCGATCTACCGGTCCATACGGGTCCCTGGAAGCTAAATGGCTTGCCCGGCGTCATTGTGGACGCCGCTGATTCGAAAAATGAAGTGGTCTTCCGATTTAACGGCGTGGAGAAAACGGTGCCGTCGCAGCTAAAGGGCCAGCCGGTAGCCGTCAATACCAATGAAAAGGATCTCCCCCCAATACTGCGTGACCTGGATGATGATCCGACTTTGATCCTGCCGCCGGCCCGGGCGATCAAAACCACGCAAAAGGAATTCGATCAAATGAAGGCCGCCATGCGGAAGGACCCCGCTGCTTTTTGGCAAGCCATGAATAACGCACCCGGCAGCCCGGGCGAGCACCCGACAATGGTTGCTGCCAAGCCTGGTTCAAAGAGTACCGCTCCTGTATTGAATAATCCGATAGAATTGCCCGGAAAATGAGGATATTGCCAGTAGTGATCGCCGTTCTGCTTTCTATGCAGGGCTTTGGGCAAACCCTACGGGGTACGGTAAAGGACAGCACCGCAAAGGCTGTTCCCTATGCCAGCGTCAACCTCAGAAATTCCGCCGATAACCGGATTACCGGTTATGCGGTGACGGATGCCGTCGGCGCTTATACGCTACAGCTCCCGCTGAATACGCCCATCAGCGGGTTGGTGATCGAAGTGACGAGTATCGGGTACAAAACCCAGAGCCGGCCGGTAACGGACGTGCACCTGGCCTATGACTTCACCCTGATCGCTTCGGTTAATCAATTGCAGGACATCGTGATCAAAAGCAGCCGGCCGGTATTACGCACCCATGGCGATACGCTGAGCTATAAAGTAGCCGATTTCGCGAACGCGCAGGACCGGACGATCGGCGAGGTGATCAAAAAGCTGCCGGGCATCACCGTCGCCGCTGACGGGACGATCAGCTATAACAACAAGCCGATCTCCGCGCTGTATATCGGCGGCGATAATTTGCTCGACGATAAATACAGTATCGCCGCCAACAGTATCCCCCAGGGCGCGGTCAACCAGGTACAGGTCATTCAAAATGACCAGCCCATCAAAGCCTTGCGCAACAAGGTCATCAGCGATGATATCGCGCTGAACCTGGAGATCAAAAAAGGGGCAAAACTACACTTGATGGGCCAGGAAAGCATTGGCCTCGGGCTACCGGGCAATTACGATGCGAACCTGAACGCCCTGATGTTTAAGGATAATTACAAGGCGATCAATTACCTGGCGGGCAATAATACCGGCTATGATGTGCAGCAGGACCTGGTTTCCCATAACCTGGCCGACTACAACCAGCGGACCGACAATGCTTTGCCGCCGGCCTTGCTTTCATTGGGCGGGCTGAATACGCCGCAGCTGGCGGAGAACCGGTATTTATTCGACCGGTCGGGCATCCTCAATGCGAACAACCTCCTTAACCTGAAAGACAACGTCCAGCTCAAGGTCAATGCCTGGTATCTGCACGATACGCAAACGCAGGATTACCGCCAGCAAACGACGGTGTTTTTACCGGGTGATACCGTAAAATACAGCGAAGTGCAGCATAACCGCAGCGTCCCGGATATTTTCCATGCCCAGTTCACGCTGAACATCAACCGGCCGGACGAGTACCTGAACGATGCCTTAACCTTCGATCAGCAAAACGAGAACCGTACTTCCGGGCTCCGGACGGACAGCTCCGTGCTGAACCAGGTATTGCAGGATAAGGCGCTCAATTTTTCGAACGAATTCAATTTGATCAGGTCTTTAAGATCTAACCATATCATCCAGCTGTACTCCTATGTCAGCCATTCCGCAGAGCCGGAAAACCTGGCCATTGACCCGGGGTATAACGCGGCGGTATTTAACAAGGGGCTGCCTTACGCCGGTCTGGTACAAACAGTGAATATCCCCAGCTGGTATACCAATAACTATTTTTCCTACAAGATCCCCCATACACTGATCACGCAAAGTTACCGCGCCGGCTTCAGCGTACAATCGCAAACCTTAACTTCCGGTTTAAACGTTGTGCAAAATAATGCCAACAGCGCGCTGCTATCGGACAGCGCCAGGAACCAGCTCGGCTGGATCAGGAAAAAACTGTATGCCGAAGCCGCATATGACCTGCCCGGTGATGTCCTGAAAGCGCACCTGAGCCTGCCCCTTACACTTCAGCAGATCGGTTATGCGGACCGGCATTTGTCCCGGCTTTATTTTAACGCCCAACTGAGTGCCCGGTACCAAGTAAGCACGGAGAACTATCTCAGCGGAGATTATAGTTACCGCAACCAGATCGGTACGATCGAAAATGTGTATCCGGGCGATATCCTGACGGATTACCGCACGCTGCAGGCCAATACTTCCAGCCTGTCCGAACAACAGGTCCAGCAGGCGGGCGCAGGTTTTTATTACCGGAGGGCGCTCAGGCTGTTCTTCTGGAATATCAATGCGGCTTATCGCCATACGGCATCCAGCACGATCACTTCCAGTATCATCACGAACAGTTTGCAGCAGGGAATCGTTTTGCCCTTTGCCAACAGCACCGACTCCTGGATCCTGGGCGTCTCGGTCAGTAAATACAGCTTTGCGCTACGCACGACCTTCAGCGGGGCTTTGCAGTGGCAGGACAATAGCTCGGTCGCTCTGCAGAATCATGCGCTGCTGCCGTTCCATACGACGACAGAAACCGCGAACATCAATGCAGATACCAAAGTAACCGACCAGATCAATTTGAGCTACAAGGCGACATTGACGCAAACAAGTAGTCATTCCGCCGCAGCCACATCCGCCGGCCGGGTCGACCAACTGCTGCAACAGCTCACGGTCAACTATAACCCCATTGAAGCGCTGCAATTCAAATTATTCGGCGAGCATTATTTTACCCGCCAGCAGGGCAACCCTGACCTGAAATATTTCTTTGCCGATGCTTCTTTAAAATACAGGGCGATGAAGTGGAAAACCGACTTTGAACTCAGTGCCGTGAATATTGGGAACGTCAAAACGTATAATGCGCTCTACCTGTCGGCGAATACGCTGACAGCCAGTTCATACGCCCTTCCAGGAAGGATTATATTACTCAAGGTCCTGTTTAATCTTTGATTTGTCAGCTACGGCCAAAGGAGAACAAGTGTGATACAAAACTGGAATTTTGTGACACCGGTTGTGATGCCGCACAAAAGTATTTAACAAAAACCGGCGGAGAAAAATCTTTCCCCGCCGGTTATGGCTTTGCAATAAATGTCAAACCTTGTGCGCCCACCTGGGCTCGAACCAGGGACCAAAAGATTATGAGTCTTCTACTCTAACCGACTGAGCTATAGGCGCGGGTCGGGAACGGCAAAATTGCTTTGTGCCGTTCAGGCTGCAAATATAGAAATTCTATGTTTACTGGAAAATGATTTTTTAGTTTTTAATAAAGCTATTCACGAATCGCGTGAATTTCACATATTTGCCGTAGATAGAAACCCTATGCGAAACATCAAAAACATCATATTCGACTATGGCAACGTAATTTTCAGTCTCGATTTTGCCCGCAGCCGCCAGGCCTGGGTTGATCTGGGCATCAACAATGCCGATGAGTTTTATGGTCACAGGGTACAGGATCCTGTTTTTACAGATTTTGAACGCGGAAATATCGACGCGGCAGGTTTCAGAAGCCGCATCAGGGAAATTGCAGGCAAGCCCGAATTGAGCGATGCACAAATTGACCATGCCTGGAATAGCCTGCTCATTGGCATCCCGGAAGGCAATCACGAGTTGTTGTTGAACCTTAAACCACGGTATCGCACTTTTTTGTTAAGCAATATCAACGCCATCCATTATGATTATATCATGAACTATCTGAAAGATACGTTTGATTTTGACGGCAACGACCACCTGTTCGAAAAGGTATATTACTCGCACCTGCTTGGCAAGCGCAAGCCCGATGCCGAAATATTTGAACAGGTATTAAATGAAAACGAGCTCGATCCTGCCGAAACCCTGTTTATTGATGACAGCCCGCAACACATCGAAACAGCAAAAAAACTGGGCATCAATACTTACCTGATGACAGCGCCGGATAGTATACAAGCGTTTTTTGCGGGCGAAGCCCGCAGTTAATTAGAGACAAGCTGATTAGAGATCAGGTGATGGCGGTAACCCCATTTTCGGGCTTTTTCTTTCAGACTTTTCCGACTTTCCGGACTTTCGGACTTTCGGACTAATCTCTAATCTCTATTTAACTAATTTCCGCCGCTTTACTTCCTTCACTATCAAACTCAATTCGCGGCTCATTTGGCCGGCAATGGCAGTGTTTTCTTGCGCGCGCCTGAAAAGATATGGTAAAACGGCCTTTATAGGCCCGTATGGTACATATTTAGCTACATTGTATTTTGCATCGGCCAGGTTAAAGCTCAAATTATCACTCATACCCAGCAGTTGCGAAAAGTACACATGCGGGTTTTTATGGTCGATGCCCTTCTTGTCCAGCAGGTCGGCTAAAATTCGGCAACTGTCTTCGTTATGTGTTCCGGCTACGAAAGCAATTTTGTCAACATGGTCGGTGCAGTAATCCAGGGCGGCATCGTAATCACGGTCGGATGATGCCTTGTCGGGCTGTATCGGCGATGGGTAGCCTTTTTCTAAGGCACGTTTACGTTCCTTTTCCATATAAGCCCCCCTAACCAATTTGGCGCCCAGGATAAACCCTTCCTTAACGGCAACTTCATGATCATTTTTTAATGATTGCAGCTTATCGTGCCGGTAAAGCTGGTAAGTATTGTAAACAATGGCCTTTTCGCGGTTAAACTTCCGCATCATATCCAGAGCCAGTTGGTCAATCGTATCCTGTATCCAGGTTTCTTCGGCATCAATCATCACCGGTATATCAACCGAATGGGCTTTTTCGCATATCGCCTGCACCCTATCCTTCAGTTTTTGCCATTCCTGTTCTTCGGAGGCATCCAGTGGTTTGCGGGCATCTAATTTTTCCAGCAAAGCAGAACGGCCTGCGCCTGTCACTTTAAATACAGTAATAGGTATAGCTTTCTCCTTTGCGGCGCGCTTTATAGTACGGATAATTTCGTCGCGGGTATCATCAAAAACAGCTTCACTATCCTCACCTTCAATCGAGTAATCCAGTATAGTGCCAACGTGCCCGGCCTCCAGGCTTTTTATGGTTTTTTCGCATTCGCGGATGGTCTCGCCGCCACAAAAGTGTTTAAATATGGTGGCGCGGATAAGGCCTTTTATCGGCAACCCTATTTTTACTGCAAAGTTGGTTATCGGCGGGCCAATTTTAACCAAAAAGTTAATATTGATAACCCTGAAAAGCCAATATGCCCGTTTTAGGTCATGGTTTGAGGAATGACGGAAGGCTACTTCCGTGTTTTCGAAAGAAAGTTGGTCAGTTTTACTCATGTATTGTAGTCGATAGTCCATGGTCAATGGTCCATAGTGAAGATTTTTTACCATCGACTATGGTCCATCGACTATGGACTGCTTGCAGCAAAATTATAAAATGCAAGTGAACATATATCATTATTCGGCGAATAGTTTATTTTTGCCGCCGCATGATAGAGTTTACATTAACCGGCGATTACATCCACCTGATACAATTATTAAAGGCTGCTGGCCTGGTGCAAACCGGCGGCGAAGCGCAAATAGCTGTAATAGAGGGCGAAGTGATGTACAATGGCCATGTTGACTACCGCAAGCGCCTTAAAGTAAAACGGGGCGACACGGTTGAATTCAACGGAACTGCTATCAGAATAATTTAATTTATGAAGACGCTACAAAGTAACGGTTACCCCATTTTTTTCGAAGACAGCATCCAGGAACTGGTGAAATTTGTAAAACAGGGTAATTATTCGAGAGTTTTTTTACTGACCGACGAAAATACCGACAAACATTGCCTGCCGCTGGTAAAGCCTCATTTTGATGAGATGGATAATTTCGACATAATCGAAGTTAGCTCCGGCGAGGAAAGTAAAACCATCGATTTTTGTATCGGGATCTGGAAAATGCTAATTGATTTTGGCGCCGACCGTAAAGCTTTGCTGATAAACCTTGGCGGCGGCGTAATAACCGATATGGGCGGCTTTGCGGCATCAACCTTTAAACGGGGCATCGACTTTGTACACGTACCTACTACCCTGCTTTCGCAGGTAGATGCTTCTGTTGGTGGCAAAACGGGTATCGATATCGATGGTATAAAAAACATTATTGGCACATTCACCCAGCCTAAAGCTGTTTTTATATCCTATGATTTTTTAAAATCATTACCAGCCAGGCAAATACTATCGGGCACGGCCGAAATGCTGAAACACGGATTGATTGTTGATAAAGCGTTTTGGGACGAATTAAAATCAAGCGATTTGACTATTCCGTCAGCCGAGGCGATTTACTGGTCTATTGAGATCAAGAACAAGGTAGTTATAGAGGATCCAACCGAAAAGGGCATCCGCAAGGCGCTGAATTTTGGCCACACGGTGGGCCATGCGGTAGAAACCAATTCGCTGCTGCACGATAAAAACCCGCTAACCCACGGCGAAGCGATAGCCATCGGGATGATATGCGAAGCCTGGTTATCCCGGAAAAAAATTGGCCTCGCCCAAAATGAACTCGACGAAATAGTTGCTGTGATCAGTAATTTATATCCCCAGTATAAAGTAAAAGAATCAAGCTACCCCGATCTGCTGGCCCTGATGCAGAAAGATAAAAAGAACGAAAATGGCAAAATAAATTGCACATTATTGACAAGCATAGGACAATGCAAGCTTGATAATATTTGTACCGATGCCGAACTTTGCGAAAGTTTGTCGTACTACGCATCGCTGGGCAAATAAACCCACCAAACTTTTTGTGCTGGCTGCGGTTGTGCTATTCAACAAACCAGCTAAAAATGCAATTTTTAAATTGGAACCATTTTGGGATCAGGTTTCAGCAATTTAATTCCGAAATCGAAATTCCGAAATCCGCAATCACCATGGCGTTTCATCCGGACGGCAGGCAACTGGCTGCTATAATTCTTGTTGCATTACTGGTAATACTAACCATTACCGAAATGTGGCTGAGCTATCGCGAAAACCGCCAGTATTACGAAAAACGGGATACATTAACCAACATCTACCTTACCGCGCTGGCCTTTTTGATGAACCTGGCTGTTAATGGCAGCACTTTTTTTATCCTGAGCTTTGCATACCGGTTCAGGCTGTTCCAAATTAGCAGCAGCATCATTTATTGGGTTGTGCTGGTTGTGGTGCAGGATTTTTTGTATTGGGCGCTCCACTACGTTGGCCATTATTGCCGCTTGTTTTGGGCTATACATGTAACGCATCACTCGTCCGAACATTTTAATTTTACTACCGGTTTCCGCTCTACCGTTTTTGAGCCTTTATATCGGGTGTTTTTTTACCTGCCGCTTGCGCTGATGGGTTTTAACGCGATAGATATTTTATATGCATACCTCATCACCCAGCTATACGGCAACCTGGTGCATACACAATACAATATCCCGCTGCCCAAGTGGTATGGACTCATCTTTGTAACGCCATCACATCATAGGGTACACCACGCCTCCAATATCCCCTACCTCGATAAAAACATGGGCATGGTTTTAATTATCTGGGACAGAATGTTTGGAACCTTCCGCGCAGAGGATTTGCCGGAACCTGTAAAATATGGGCTTACGCATCCCGTTGAGAACAACGGCCCGGTAAATATCCTGTTTCACGAGTGGAAGGCTTTGCTGCGCGATGTTAAACAGGCGCCTACCCTGGCCATCAAACTAAAATACCTGTTTAACCCACCCGGCTGGAGCCACGATGGCAGCACCCAAACAGCAAGGGTGTTGCAAAAGGAATATGAAAACGCTTAATTAAAACAGGCGGGACTGCATTGGTTAAATTTGTTTTTTATTACCTTCATGGTTATAACCAATTAACTCACCATGAAGCCCTTGCCACTATCCAAACGCCCGGTTGATATTGCGCTGATCGTATTTTTTTGCGTCAACCTGTTTTTCATTACCTATATGGTCGACCTGGAACAATTGGTGATTGCCGATGCCAATCATTTTCAGTATCCTGTTTGGCCTCCACGCTGGATGGTTGACCTGGTACATTGGTATGGTCACAATTTCGACCCGGTGCTTATTGCGCGGCCGGCCTGGTGGCGAGCCACAATCTGGATAGATTCGATTTTCTTCGGCCCGTTTTACGCCGTTGCCATTTACGCTTACTGGAAAGGTAAAAACTGGATCCGGTTTGGCAGCATCGTATGGTCATCAGTAATGCTAACCAACGTTACTATTATATTATTTGAAGAAGTGCTTGGCGAACATGCGTCACCGCAAATAGCAAGGGTATTCCTCTCCAACGCTGCATGGGTTATTTTTCCGCTGATGGTGATGTACCGGATGTGGCGGTCGGTAACGCCGTTTTCCGCTAATCCATCCAAAACATAACATGACCTTCAAACAAAAATATGGCAATACGGCGCTTGTGGCCGGTGCATCCGAAGGCATGGGTGCCGCCTACGCGCGTGCACTCGCCGCACGCGGACTCAACCTTGTGCTGGTCGCCCGACGTAAGGAACCATTGGAGATAACCGCCGACGATATCAGAAAGACTTATTCGGTGGAAGTTCAAACTATAAGTTGCGCCCTCGCTTTACCCGATCTACCGAACAAATTGCTGCCGCTATCGGAGATAAACAGATTGATTTCCTGGTGTACAATGCCGCCCTCTCGTACATTGGGCCCTACCTGGCTACTGACATATCAACCCATAAAAATATAGCTGCCGCTAACGCTGTTACCCAATTGGGCTTGCTGTATTATTTTGGCGGTAGAATGGTAGAACGGAAGCGCGGCGGGGTAGTGATCATGACTTCCATTGCAGGTTTCCAGGGATCAGGATATCTTGCAACCTATGCAGCTACCAAAGCTTTTAACCGCGTACTCGCCGAAGGCTTATGGTACGAGTGGCGACCGCATGGCGTGGATGTTATAGCCTGTTGTGCCGGCGCTACGGCAACGCCAAACTATATCAACACTAATCCGGGCAAAGCCAGTGCGCTGGAGCCGCCAGCGCAGCATCCCGAAGCGGTGGTGGAGGAGTGCCTGCGTAAAATAGGCAAAACGCCGTCCTTTGTGAGCGGCACAGGTAATAAGTGGGTAACATTTTTAATGCAGCGCATATTGCCGCGAAAAATGGCTGTTAAAATGATGGGCGATGGGATGAAAAAATCGTACAGGATAAAAGACTGATTTTTCCAGTAAATTCAAAAAAAGTGTAACATTCTATTAATCATCGTATCCAAACAATATAAATTAAAGAACATAAAACCTTACCCATGCTAAGCATCCATAACATTGTTAAGCAATATGCAGGCCACACTGCTTTAAACGATGTAAGTTTAGAAGTTAAAAGCGGGCAGATCTTTGGCCTTTTAGGACCAAACGGCGCCGGCAAAACTTCGCTTATCCGTATCATCACCCAAATTACCGCACCCGATTCCGGCGAAGTTTTCTTCAACGGCGAAAAACTCAATCCCTCGCATATTGAGCGTATTGGTTATTTGCCCGAAGAGCGTGGCCTGTACAAAAAAATGGAGATCGGCGAGCAGATGATCTACCTGGCAAGGCTGAAAGGCCTTAGTCGTGATGAAGCTACCAAACGATTGAAAGTTTGGTTTGAAAAACTGGGGATGCAAACCTGGTGGAAAATGAAAATTGAAGAACTCTCAAAAGGCATGCAGCAAAAGGCGCAATTTGTAGCCACGGTACTGCATGAGCCCGACTTAATAATATTGGATGAGCCTTTCAGCGGTTTTGACCCGGTAAATGCCGAAACCATTAAGGATGAGATACTGGAGCTGAATAAAAAAGGCGCTACCATCCTGTTTTCCACCCACCGTATGGAGTCTGTTGAGGAGCTGTGCGATTCCATAGCCCTTATCCATAAATCAAAAAAAATACTGGACGGAACGGTAAAAGACATCCGGAATTCGTACCGGAATGCAACGTTTACTATTGACTACACCGGGGAACACATTGTTTTTGACGGCACACAGCCATTTGAGGTGATTGAAGAAACCGCCGGCGAGGATAAGGATTACACACTAAAAATAAAAATTGGTGGCTCAAACAGTTCAAACGATGTACTGCAATACCTGATACCCAAAGTCCGCATCACTATGTTACAGGAAGTTATACCCAGTATGAATGAAATTTTTATTGAAAACGTTAATAAAATTGCTTAAGCCATGAACAAAATATTATTAATTATCCAGCGCGAATATTTGACCAGGGTTAGGAAAAAGGCGTTTATCATCATGACATTGCTGGTACCGGCGCTTTTTGCGGGGATGTATGCTATAATTGCAGCAGTTGCCGGTAGCAAAGACTCTACTATGCACGTTATTAGCGTAATTGACAATAGTGGCGCCTTTAAAGGCAAATTTCATGATGAACAGTTTGTAAAATACCAATATCCTGGCGTATCTGTATCAGCCGCAAAAAAACAACTCAGCAGCGATGATAACCTGGTACTGGCTATACCCGCCGATTTAAAAGACTCGGTGCAACTGTTCGCCAAGAAAAAAACAACCCTGGGCTTAGCCGATAATATCCAAAGCCAAATGAATGACATTGCTATGGGTGCCGGCCTGGTAAAAATTGGAATAGATACCGCGCAACTGCATAAAATTAAAAGCAATATCGTTATTAAATCAAGCGAGATAACCGCTGCCGGCGAGAAAAGCACCAGCATGGGCGCAAACTATGCGCTAAGCTTTGCGGGTGCGGTGCTGATTTATATGTCGATATTTATATACGGTGCACAGGTAATGCGCGGCGTTATCGAAGAAAAAACAAGCAGGATAATTGAAGTCATTGTATCGTCGGTAAAGCCTTTTCAGCTCATGCTGGGGAAAATTATAGGTGTTGGCCTTGTCGGCCTCACACAGTTTATTTTATGGATTGCCTTATCTGCGGGTATCACTTACCTGGTAGGGCACGATGCTTCTTCGGTAAAAAGTCCTGTTTATACCTTTGTACACAACCTGGGTGCCAATGCGGGCTACGAATTAGGCTGCTTTATTTTTTATTGGGTAACCGGCTTTTTGTTTTATAGCGCGCTTTTTGCAGCGGTAGGTTCAGCTGTTGACAGCGAGACCGAAACACAGCAATTTATGTTCCCCATCACGCTGCCGCTATTATTTACTTACATCCTATCGGTGTCCTATCTTTTTATGGTGCCCGACAGTCCACTGGCTGTTTGGTTATCAATGATACCTTTATCAGCCCCCGTTGCCATGATGGTACGGATACCCTTTAATGTCCCAGTCTGGCAATTAGCTATATCCATGACGGTGATGATCGCCGGCTTTATTTTTACTACCTATATTGCTTCAAGAATATACCGGGTAGGCATTTTAATGTACGGCAAGAAAGCAAGCTACAAGGAATTGGTTAAATGGTTTTTTTATAAAGAGTGATAGGATTGCGGAATGCGGAAGTTCGATTTCGGAAGTATTTGAAAACATAGGTGATTTCGGGACACGGTTATAGAGACGATCCTCAATTCCGAATTCGAACTTCCGCATTCCAAACTCATTTCCCCACACAATGTTTATTTTAGCTCCATGAATAAACGCTTCGCCGTGTTGGACCTCGGCACCAATACCTTTCATTTGCTGATTGTCGAAGAAAGCTCAGCCGGCTTTACTGAAATTGTTCATGAACAGGACTCTGTTAAGTTAGGCGAAGGCGGCATCAATAAAGGTTTTATATTACCGGCAGCGTTTGAGCGTGGGATAAAAACCATGGAGTGGTTTAGCGAACTTATTGCACAAAATAAAGTGAAACAGGCCAGGGCCATCGCTACATCCGCATTACGGAACGCAGCAAACGGGCAGGATTTTATTGTGGAAGTAAAAGCCAAAACCGGCATCTCAATTGAAATAGTTGATGGCGACGCCGAGGCGGCTTTTATTTACCAGGGCATTAAGGCTGCGGGGTGTTTATCGGCACAAAACAGCCTTATTGTTGATATAGGCGGCGGCAGCGTGGAGTTTATAATTTGTAATGCATCCGGAATTTTTTGGAAGCGAAGCTTCGAGATCGGTGCTGCCCGACTGATGGACAGGTTTCACCGCAGCGACCCTATCCCTCCGGAATCCATATCGGCACTAAACCTTTACCTGGAAGATTGTTTGCAAAGCCTGTTTGATGCCGCAAAAGCTCACCCCATTGAAGACATAATAGGCTCGTCGGGTGTGTTTGAAAGCTATGCCGAAGTAATTGAAAGGTTGAAGGGGAATGCTTTCGACCTTAAAAAAACAAAGGATTATGAATTTAAACAGGACGAATTGCTGGACTTGATAGAGAAAATAGTTTTATCATCACATCAGCAACGTGTTGCCACGGCAGGCATCATTCCTATCCGGATAGATATGATTGTTACGGCGTCGTTGTTAACGCGGTTTATCGTTAACAAATTGGGAATTAGCAAAGTAACCATGTCCACCAGCTCATTAAAAGAAGGGGTATTGGCGGAGATGAGGAGCTAACGGCTAAAAAAAACCTCCGAAATTGCAAAAAGACCAACAATAAAAATAATAAGGCCGCTCGTTAAAAAGCCCCGGTATTTGTAAAACAAGCCTATAAATACGCAAATAACAAAATGGATGGCGAGGCAGACCAGCAGTACAAGGAAATCGTAATCGCCTTTCATTAGCGATTTTAAAAAGCTCCAATACAGAAGAAGCACGGCTATATTAATAAGCGGAATCAGCATATTGTTCGATGGTTTGGTATTTTCAGTCATCGTTGTTTTTTATCACCCTATTGCACCACCCAGGGTTACGCAGGTGGAAAACCCGATTACCAAAACCAATATACCACTGAGCATCCAATACCGGCTTCGTAATGCAATGGCCAAAATGATGCAAACAAACAATTGAGCTGCTATTAAGAGCGCGTCGAAAATTGCACCGCCTTCCACAAACTTTAGCGCAATTAAGTAGATTACCAGTATCAACAAGTTAATGCCGACAATCTTCATACCATCGCCGGATTTGTTCTGTGGCTGCTCGTTTTTTTTGGGGTCGGCATCCCACATATATTCATCTGCCATTTTATATCAGTAATTAAATATTTAAAGGTGGAAGCACATATACACAGGTTGAAATGCCGATAATGAGTACCAGGAACGCGGCCAATACCCAAATACCTTGTTTTTTTACAACTGACATCACGAGGCAAAACAGGAAATGGACAAGCAGTAAAATTGCGTCTAAAAACATGGCGCCGTCAACAGAACGGAGCACAAGGGTATAAAATGCCAATACACCAATGTTTGCTCCCACTATATACCAGTTGGCATTGGTGTTATTAGGTTTGGGGCCGGGTTTGCCTGTTTGCGGGCCGGGGCCGGGTTCGTCTAAATCATCTGCCATTTTTATCAGTTTTGTAGTTATTTTACTTCAAATAAAAATATCGTTTTATAGCTTATAAAGCATAGTTTAACCCATGGAAACGCAGGTTGCAAAGCCTATTATTAAAACCAGTAATCCACCCAATATCCAAAACTTACTATCCCTAACTATACCTACTGAAACACAAAGAATAAAATGAAAAACGATGATAAATGACAAAGGCATGAATCCCTGTGGACCCGCCGACCTCGCCAATACGAAATAGAAAACCATAAAAAGCAAATTGGCGCCAACCAAAGCCATTTTCCCGGAGGTTCCGCTTTTGCTTTTTTCCGGCTTATCTTCCTTGCCGGCAGGATCGTCCTTTTGCGAATCATCCTCCATTATACAGGTATTTCGCTCCTTAATTGTTTCAGGTATTCAATCTTATCGTCCCTGTAAAATATGTTCATGGTTTCAAAAGGGATGATCTGCATATCCTTATTGACAATGTGCACACATGATTTTTTAATGGCCCGCACGTCAAAATTCTGCGCATCAATAAACTGCATAATAATTACCCTGAACAGGTTATCATAACTCAAATTTGGCGCATCAATTTCGGGCAAGCAGCACATCAGCGATTTAAGGTGTTCCCCCGCCTTCTCCACCGAATTACCGGTACTAAACATATTGATCAGGTGCATTTTGAGGCGCTCGTCCTGCTCATACACAATCGTATTTTTCGAATTATCCAGCAGATCATCGGGGTTAATCATCCGCGTTAGCGGGAAAACCTGGTCGCCCAGTTTTAAAGCATAGGCCATCACCAAAGCATCGGGATTACATGGGACAGGGATCAAATCGTTTTTGTTAAAAATATCTGTTTGTTCCAAAATAGCCGTCCGCACTTCAGTTAGGGTGTATCGGTCGGTTGTGGGGTTAAAGTTTTCCAGGCGCCCGGCTTGTTGCGTTGGCTGAAAAGTTACGCCGCGCACGCAGGGCTGTTTCAGCGCATATTCAATTATCTCGCCTATCTCGTCAGTATTCAGTCCTTTTTGAAGGGTAACCACAAGGGTTGTGGACAGGTTATATTTATTTAGATGTTCTATCGCCTTGCGCCGTACATCGCGCAGGTCCTCACCACGCAATGCCTCCAGCGCTTCTTTTTTAAAGGAATCAAATTGCAGGTAAATTTCAAAATCGGGCATGTAAGTGGCCAGGCGTTGCACAAAAGCTTCGTCCTTGGCAATCCTGATTCCATTGGTATTTACCATTAAATGTTTAATGGGTTTGGTTTTGGCAATATCCAGTATATCAAAAAATTGCGGGTGAACAGTAGGCTCTCCCCCGCTAATCTGCACTACATCGGGCTTGCCCTCATTTTCAACAATCACATCCAGCATCTGCTCAATTTCGGCCAGGGTGCGGTGCCGGCCATAGCTCGGCGACGACATAGCATAGCATGTTGGGCAGCTTAAATTACAGCGGTCGGTTACCTCCAGAACGGTTAGGCAGGAGTGCTGTTCGTGGTCCTGGCATAAGCCGCAATCATAAGGGCAGCCAAAGTGTGTTTTTGAATTAAATTTTAACGGCATCTCGCTCCGCTTGGCGTAGTTGCGGCAATTTTTATAGTATTCAATATCGGTCGCTATCAAAACCTTCTCGAAGCCATGTTGCCTGCAGGTTTTTAGCATGTACACGTTGCCGTCTTCAAAAACTATCTTGGCGTCAACCCGCCGCAGGCAGGTTGAACAAATACTTAGCGTAAAATCATAATAAATATACGGACGTTCAGGCATGGTGTTTTATCAGTTTTGAAGGATGCAGAAATACTTTATAATAATACAAAATGCCCGCCAAACAAACCAGTTGAATTACAGATAACCCGAAACTAAAAAAGTAATCGGGCTTTATAAACTCAACCCAAAGCCTGAACAAGAGGTATGCGGAAAGGAATATTTTAAATTTTGATCCGTCGGTAAACCGGTGCTTTTTTTCAGCCAGTTTCAAGGTGATTCCAAGCAGCAGCCAAAAAAATATTTCATATAAATTGGTTGGATGCCTGCGGATCCCGTCGCCAAAATTAATTGCCCATGGCAAATTGGATGCGACGCCAAATGTACCATCGTCCAACCCGGCCAAAAAGCAACCGATACGGCCGATGACCATCGCCAGTATTAAGGGGTAAACCATTAAATCGCCAGAGGAAACGGTGACGCCTATTCGTTTTTTAGTGAGTTCGACACCTATTAAACCACCCAGCATGCCACCAACAATGGTTTTGTTGCCCATCAGGTAAATGAGGCTAAAATGCGACAACTGTAAAGGATTCTCCAATACCCCCACTAAATGCGAACCAACTAAAGCGCCAATTGCCGCGCCAATAAAAATGACGAGCCTGTTTTCCGCGCTGATTTTATCCTCAGTGTGTTTTCTCAAATAGGCGTAATACCGGTAACCTAAAAAGTAAGCTAGGGTTTCGCAAATGAGATGCGCGGGGATAGATGATTTGCCGAAGGGGATATTTACCGGAAAGTGCAAGGTGTAACGTGTATAGTTAAATAGTATAGGGCTCGATAAAGTTAGAATAAATTATCTAACGACCCATACCTGACATCGCCAAGCGCAGTTTAAGACCTTTAAAACGATATAAATCCACACCGACATATCGCATTTAAAGCAGCGTACACCTATCTGAAATTACAATTGCCCCTACGCCTACTTTATTTTAATTTCAGGAAGGGTTAGGATACTTACTTTCGGGATTTGAACCGGCGCAAAAAAATTATCCTTTACCGAATTATTGGACGCTGAGTTTAAATATTTTATTGGCATCCGATCATTCGTAGCGGAATAATAAACCGGCATGTTGTCTTTTCCCTCAAATTTCACTACCGGCATATTACTGTAAAAATGCTCATCTCCAGGTGAAGCGAAATTCATTTCAACTGCGGCCAAAGAATTTTTAAATTTTACAGTATCTGATGCAGGCAAAACGTTAAAAAATTTCGGAGTAGCCGGATTGTTAATGTCACTGCTCATTGAACGTTGTTGAGCCTGGATTCGCCCGGCTAAGCTTGCTAGCCCTATTACAACTATAAATGCTTTCATAATAAATATTTTTAAAAACAGCTTTAGATATTTTTCTTCATGGAAACCAAATTAACAAATTTCCTTTTATGCCTTTTTTGTTTGGCTTCGCCTAAAAAATCTTTTTCATTTTACGCCAGACCCTTTTAGGTAACGACAGCCGTTCAATAATGACAATCCCGGTCGACATTTGCATATTAGGCGCCAAAACAATATTATAAGTACTTTTTCCGGGCATAATTTTAACAATTTGGGTATAATAGCCTATAAAACTAAACTCTACTACTGAATCAGCCGCCTGGGGAATGTTCAGCCTGAAATTTCCTTCCTTGTCGGCTTGTGTACCCACATTAGTTTGTTTTAACTTTATGGTAGCGCCTTGAAGCGGTAGGTTATCATCCGCCGCTAATACTTTACCTTTTATTACCATATCGCGTACTGTGTCCGATTTAGTTTGCGGTTGTTTATTCCGAAAAAGCTTTGGCATTTGCTCCGTTTTAGGCACATATACCTTCGCTTCAGCTTTAAAAAAAGTAAAAAAACCAAGTATGGATGCAGCCGCGATAAATCGTTTCCATGAAAAACAATGATTCTCATCTTCGGCCAGCGCCTTATTTAAACTATCCAATTGCGTATTATTAAACCTGCCGCAAGCGTGGCTGATTGAACCCAATATTTCAAGCACCTGCTTATCAGTTAAATGGGCAAAATCGATTACCTCTTTCCGGCAGCTATTGCAAAACTTCCCGTTGGCAGCATCTTTCATTCCATCCCAGCTTTCGCTGCACGGATTGTTGATAGCTATGTGACTGATCTTTTTCATTGAACAAATTAATGATAACGGCGTCTGAATATAGCAACAATGGGTGACTTAATGTGCCACCAAAGGCGGTAAAAAAACGATGTCCTTACTTCCATCCTTCCCATCATAGCTGTTTTAAGTATCACGGTATCCGTCATTTTTAAAGCGGTTTTCCGTTTTCCCTGCTCAAATCCGCTTACCGGAATGTCCTGCCGTTCATAACCAATAAAGCTAAATTCAAGCGTATCGCAACCCGGGGGTACATCAACACTAAAACTTCCGTTGGTATTGGTTTGTGTTGCTGCGTTTGCCCCTTTTACCCTAACCCTGACGCCGGGTATAGGCAAGTTGTCATCGCTGGCGACAACTATACCCCAAATCTTTTTCACGGCAGTATCCGCAGCAGAGGATATGTTCTTTTGTATAACCGGCTCTTGTTCTGTTTTTACAAAAGTTTTAGCCTGTGTTTTTATAAACGGCGCCATCGATAGCATTGCGGCTGCCCAGCTAAATTTTCGCCAGTTAAAAATAGTCCGCTGCTTGTACAGCAATGCATAATTTATACTTTCAAGTTGATCTTGTCCAATCCTACCACAAACATAGCTCCCTCCTGCAATAAAGCCGAGTATTTCATCAGTACTCATCCCACTAAAATCAACCACATTTTTCTGGCACGAAAGGCAAAATCTTCCATCTGCTGCAGGTTTCATATCATCCCAATTTTCACGGCATGGGTTTCTAAGAGTGATTTTCTTGATCATTTGATAGGTTTTTTAGGGTTAAAGATTGACATTATCGGCTGTTTGATG
>Ga0206865_1026_pt1 | contig 49374 bp, 44 predicted proteins | sample Alteio_BWOrgCont_39_FD_152628 | JGI IMG/M metagenome (GOLD analysis project Ga0206865, IMG submission 152628) | Enriched cells from forest soil in Barre Woods Harvard Forest LTER site, Petersham, Massachusetts, United States -... | ecosystem: Environmental > Terrestrial > Soil > Temperate forest >...
CAGAACGCGGGCCGTGTCTTTGGTGAACTGGAGCCCTATTATCAGCGGTTCATTACCAGTATGAGCCGGCAGATTAAAAAAATACCGGTCAGGCATGTTAAGTGATTTTGCTAAAGCGGACCGGTATTGTCCGGTCCGCTAAGCCTTGGTTTACATTACTTGCCTGCAAGGCCTTTAAGCTTTTCGCTTAGCTCTGTCAGGCCAGCCTTTTGCAGGCAATCGCCGGCAATGGCCCTGAGTTCCTCCACGATATCTTTCGGGATCACATCAATCAGCCCGGGCAGTACGTCAGCATCTTTGCTACTGAGTCCGCGCTCCAGTATGCTGCCCAGCATCAATACGGTTTTCCGGTTGATCTTCAGATCGACTTTTACGGCTTCATTCATCCCTGGGCTACATAACAATGTTTCGTAGACCGTCCCCAACACATCTTTTGCCATACACTTTATTTTAAGAGTTAATAATGGCAGTAAAATTAGTCAGCCAAAGGCAAACGATCCTCACCAAAATTTGGTGAGGATCGTCAGGTGTGGATTGTCCTTCCTACTTTCGGGTGCTGAATGTGAATTGGAGGTGTGATGGAGAAATTTGGAAATGGTTTGTTTTCCCTGGCGAAGATCAGGGAAATTGACATGGTAGGTTACCTGGAACGGCTGGGTTTTGCGCCAGAGGCTGTCAAAAAGAACGGGACGGATTACTGGTATTTATCGCCTTTGCGGAAAGAAACCGGGGCGAGTTTTCATGTGGACGCGGTTACGAATTCCTGGTATGATTTCGGGCTAATGGGGGGTGGTAACCTGGTAGATTTTTGTCTGCGTTACTACAACTGTTCTATACCAGATCTGTTAGCCAAATTCAATGCTGATTTTTCTCCTCACCAGCTAACCGTTTTTGATGCTGCCTTGCACGAGGGAAGAGCCGGAAAGGAAAGTAAACTGGCGGTTACGAATGTGCGTCCCCTGTATGCCTACCCCTTGAAAAATTACCTGCACGAGCGGTCTATTCCGGTGGCTGTGGCTGATGGTTTTTGCTCGGAAGTAGCTTATCAGATTAACGGCAATACTTATTACGGGGTCGGTTTCAAAAACGATTCGGGAGGCTATGAGATCCGTAACAAAAACTACAAGCAAAGCAGTTCGCCCAAGGATATTACGACAATTGCTTTTGGCGTGGATTCGGTGCATGTTTTCGAGGGCTTTATGGATTTTCTTTCCTGGCAGACTTTGCACCCGTATGCGGAGCCGGGAACGGCTGACTTTGTGGTGCTGAATGGCGCGGGGATGTTTGACCGGGCGCTGCCTTTTTTGGAGGAGCATGATGTCGTGCGGTTGTGGCTGGACCGAGATGTGACGGGAAAGGCCTATACGCAATATGCTTTGTCAATGGGGCCGAAATACCGGGACGAAAGCGGCTGGTATGAAAAGCACAAGGATTTGAATGAATGGCAGGTGCAAAAAGGCGAGGTGCAGAAGCCGAGGATGAAGCCGGGTTTGCGGTTGCCCGTGGGTAGTTGAGGGCGATTGTTTCCTTGTTTTTTTTCCTCACCAGCCCGGGTTAGATTGCCTGTTTGGCAATCGGCAAGATGTACAATTGTTTAACAACAATTGCAATCTTGCCGCCCCCTCCGAAGTCGGGGGCGGTTGAGAAAGTGGTTTTGGAGGCATGGGTCAGTGTTGGACTGTTGGTTTGGATGATGAGATAATGGCGGAGAAGGATACAGGGAGAAGGCGGATTATCGGGCTGCGTTTGACGGCAGATGAATATACGGCATTGGAGAAAAACTGGAAAAAGACGACGGTGCGGAAACTAAGCGAGTATGTGCGGCGCTTGCTGTTCGGCAAATCATTTACGGTCTATACCCGCAACCAGTCGCTGGATGATTTCCTCGCAGAAATGATTTTGTTACGGCGCGAACTAAATGCCATTGGGGTGAATTTTAACCAGGCGGTGCACCGGCTAAATATACTTGACCATTCGCCACAGATGCAGGTTTGGGTGGAGCGTTTTGAGCGGGATAAGGAGCGTTATTTTGCGGCGGTAGAAAGTATTAATTTGAGGCTAGTATTAATGAACGAGGCGTGGTTGCAGTGATCCATCAGTCGACCAGCCTGCGCAATATATTGAATTATAATGAGCAGAAAGTAAAAGCAGGAATAGCATGTTGTTTAGAAGCGGGGTATTACCCGGTGGATGCGGCTGATCTGAATTTTCACCAGAAGCTGCGTAGGCTGGAAATGCTGGCGGAATTGAACCAGCGGACGAAGCATAACAGCGTGCATATTTCTTTAAATTTCGACCCTTCGGAGAAGCTGCCGGATGATTTGCTGCGGGAAATTTCGGAAGTGTATTTGGAAAAGATCGGGTTTGCGGGCCAGCCCTATTTATTGTATAAACATACGGATGCGGGGCACCCCCATTTGCATATTGTGACGACAAATATTAAGCCGGATGGCAAGGCGATACACTTGCACAAGCTGGGTAAATTAAAATCAGAACCAGCGCGTAAGGAAATTGAAATTTTTTACGGATTAATCAAAGCCGAAGAAAGCAAATTGCAACGGGCTTACCAACTCAAACCGGTCAACGCGGCACGGGTGCTTTACGGTAAATCAGAAACGAAGCGCGCCATTGGGAATGTGCTGCAAGCGGTACTGCCGCAATACAAATATGCCTCGCTGGCGGAGTTAAATGCAGTGCTAAAGCAATATAATATCGTAGCTGACCGGGGCGAAGAAAGTTCGAGGATGTTCCGGCACCGGGGGCTGGTTTACCGGGTGCTGGATGAGCAGGGTAATAAAGTCGGCGTGCCGATCAAAGCAAGTTTGTTTTTTAAGGAGACGACTTTAACTTCTATTGAGGGGCAGTTTGAAAGGAACAAGCTGGCCAAAGATGATCCGAAAGTTAAGCTGCGGCTAAAAAATGCCATTGACCTTTATTTTTTGGGCAAGGATAAAAACCTGAATGGCCTGGTGGCGGCTTTGAAAACACAGGGGGTGGACGTGGTATTGCGGCGGAATGCGGAGGGTGTCGTTTATGGTGTAACCTATGTAGATCACCAGAGCAAATGTGTTTTTAACGGCAGTGCATTAGGCAAGGCTTACAGCGCAAACGCCACTCGGGAACGCTGCCTAAGCATGGGGGCAGGTGAGGGGAAAAAACAAAACGGCGAAGCGGAAAAAATGAGGGTCGGCGGCCATGCAAACGGGGGTGCAGCGCGTAATTTTTCGCCGGATTTTGTGGCTGGCGATGGCAAAAATACCGCTTCGCTGGGTTTAATTGAGGTGTTACTGGATACGGGTGGCGCACACGAAGCAATGGATTGGGAGTTGAAGCGCACGAAGAAGAAAAAGAAGAAGCTGCGGCTGTCGGCGGGCTAATCTTACGATGATTTTTTAGGGTTTAAGTTGCCCATTTTCCTGGTATCAGGAAGATGGTTAGCTATAGCTATGTCTTGATTTTTTAAGTGAGGGGGATGAGATGCAGACGGGAGAAAACGATCAGGCCATGCGCAAGATCCTGGATATGACCAGGCTGATCAGCATAGCAGTATTGCTATTGCATTTTTATGTGGTGTGCTACGGGGCGTTTGTTCGGTGGCATTGGGTGTCGGGGATCACGGACAGGCTGCTGGGAAATATCGTGCGGACAGGTTTGTTCAGCAGTTTCCTGAAGCCGAAACTGGCGGCGCTGGCTTTCCTGGGGATCGCGCTCATCGGCGTGCAGGGCAAAAAGGATGAAAAGCAGACCTGGAAAACGGCGGTGTTATTCCTGCTGACCGGTTTGCTTTTCTTCCTCGCCAGCTGGTTTGTTTTGTTGGTGAGGGCGAAGATGACGATAGTGGCCTCACTATATATGGCCGTTACCGGGCTTGGTTTTTTGCTGTTGATGAGCGGCGGGACGATGCTGTCGCGCATTATCCGGGATAAGCTGACAGGGGACATTTTTAACCGCGATCAGGAGACTTTTCCACAGGAGGAAAGGTTGTTGGAGAATGAGTTCTCGGTGAACCTGCCAGCGCGGTATGTGCTGAAGGGTAAAGAGCGACATGGCTGGATCAATTTTATCAACCTGTTTCGCGCGCTGCTGGTATTGGGCAGTCCGGGATCGGGTAAGTCTTACTTCATCATCCGGCATGTGATCACCCAACATATCCGCAAGGGTTTTGCCATGTTTGTTTACGATTTCAAGATGCCGGATCTGGCCGTCATCGCCTATAACACCTGGCTGACGTATAAGGATAATTACAACGTCGTCCCAAAGTTCTTTTCGATCAATTTTGATGACCTGTCGCGGAGCAACCGCTGCAACCCACTGGACCCTTCGGCGATGCTGGATTTGACGGATGCGGTGGAGTCGGCACGGACAATTTTGCTGGGCCTGAACCGCGAATGGGTCAAGCGCCAGGGCGATTTCTTCGTGGAATCGCCGATCAACTTTTTGACGGCGATCATCTGGTATTTGCGAAAATATAATGACGGGGAGTTTTGCACGCTGCCGCATGTGATCGAATTGATGCAGGCGGATTATGACAGCCTGTTCACGCTGCTGAGTACACAGAATGAGATCGATGTGCTGATTAACCCGTTTATCAGTGCTTATAAGCGGGATGCGGTGGAGCAGCTGGAAGGGCAGATCGCTTCAGCCAAAATTACAATGGCACGTATCGCCTCGCCGCAACTGTATTATGTATTGTCCGGTAACGAATTCACGCTGGATATTAACAATCCGAAGGAGCCGAAGATCGTCTGCATGGGCAACAACCCGCAAAAGATACAGATCTACGGCGCAGTATTATCGCTGTTCACCAACCGGCTGTTGAAGATCATCAATCAAAAGGATAAGCTGAAGTGCAGCTTGGTCTTCGATGAATTCCCCACCCTGACGACAGACATCATACCCACGATCAGTACTGGTCGTAGTAATTTAATTTCTACCTGTTTGGGCATCCAGGATGCCAGTCAGCTGCGTAAGGATTACGGGCGCGAGCAGGCGGATGTGATCATGAATATCGTGGGTAATATGGCGGTCGGCCAGGTATCAGGCGATACAGCCAAATTGGTTTCGGAAAAGATTGGCCGTATTATGCAGGATCGGGAGAGCCTGTCCATCAACCGCAGTGATACTTCAATCAGTAGGTCAAAGCAATTGGAGGCGGCGGTGCCGCCATCGCGTATTTCGGCTTTGAGTTCGGGGGAATTTGTGGGCATGGTGGCAGATAACCCGGACTGTAAGATCGAGCTAAAGGCTTTTCACTGCGAGATCGTTAATGACCATGCGGCGCTGAAAAATGAGGTCGATGGTTATATGCCGTTGCCGGAGATTAGGAAGATAAGTGGTGCCATTGTCGAGCGGAATTATTTGCAGGTCAAGCAGGACATCCGGGATATTATTGAACTGGAAATGGAGCGGCTGCTGAGCGATCCGGCGTTATCGCACCTGGTCATAAAAAAATAACTTAGAGGACACCACAGGTTACGCACATACAGATATCGCAATGGTAATTAATGGAATAAAGCATTCGGATCAAAATATTTTCTTATGGCATTAAAAAGCTTTAACGAATCTTTTTTAGCGACCTGATATTTTAATTTTAACTCGTCTTGAAAGAGTTTTTGTTGCGTTAGTTTTAAAGCTTCTGTAAACTCGTCAATATTTAATTTATATTGATTCGCCACATTTGAATTAAAAAAATTGACGATCCATTCCTCCGGCGTGTTCTCTAAAACTGCAGACGCTTGATTTAGTACTTCGGATGGCTCTTCGACCCTAATTATATTAGGTTTGCCGTTTACAACAGTCAAAATGTACGGCCTCAAATAACTATCAATGTAATCCTGAAGTTTGCTATTGTTAGCATTGAAAATATCTCGCGTGTAATTTTTGCTGATATTGGCGAACCCGTTATAAGCACCCCAGAAGGAAAATGCCATCCATCGTTCCTCAACTTCCTTGCTAATTAAAAAATTATCCAGTTTCTCGAGACTGTCGGGATTGAAAACAAACGCAACGAAGTTCTTCATTACCAAGTTTGATGCATTATCTAAAGAATAAACGTCAATCCGATTTTCAAGATATTGATACAATAGCGTCTCCTTACCCCGCTTACTATAATTGTTGCCTATTTCCTCCACAATTTTCAAGATCATTTCCTTTTGCGCTGGCCCTTTATTTGACTTCGCAAATTTTAGGATTGCGTTGATGATAAACGTAAATTCGTTATCGGCTTTGGTATTCAGATAAACCTGGCCTGTATTAAGGGCCACTTCATTGGCGATAAAGTCGTATGCAATTCCGCCTAAATCAGTTCTAAGGTCGTAGCTGCTGGCAGACAATTGCTCCAGATGGGCTTCGGTAGCATTTCTAAGCAGTAATTTGATCCTGTTATTTAACTCATCCACCGAGTATCTCGGTTTTTTTTCCACCTCAAAAATTTCAATAAACTGTTCAATATATTTTCTTAATTCCTGGAAAACTTTTACGGAGCCAGTGCGGTCACGGACATATCCATCAACAATTTTTTTATAATTGGAACTACCAAAAAGCTCATCGTTAGTGATAATAAAGTCAAGGTATCTTGTAACGTCTGGAGCCGATTTAAGTCGTGATTGCTTACTGAGCAAATACTCAATTAGCATTGGTTCACCGATGTCATCGCCAAATGTAAGGTGAAAATATTCAGTTTCAGCGAACGAGATAGCTTTGAACAATTTGTCAATAAAGGGATGAAGCCGTCTTGTGGTTTCACTCTTATCTTTCGTTGATAGTTGATCATCAAGACGACTTTTTAGTTCGGCAAAAGCATTGGTAATTTCTTGAAATCGAACTTTCAAACCAAACTCTTTCTTTCTGTCGTTCGCAATTTGACCGATCACTAAACCATAGATAAAACCCTTAAAATGATTGTACCTTTTGTCTAATGCAACTTTTAACGGCAACTCGTGATCCGGCTTGATAGTACTAGCGTCTATTGCGGGAAATGTCTGGCATTCGGTTTCGTTTACAAGCTTAAATGATGATCTGTATTTTTCGGCCGCCTTTGTCGGAAGCGACATGTTCGATTTTAGTTCTGCTACCCTCAGCTCTTTTGCTGAAAAAAACAATACGCTCAAATGCTCTTTTTCAAAGTATATAGTACTGTTATAGGCAAACACACCTTCGGCCAGGAAAACAAGCTCGTCATGATTGATGGCAGCTTCAGCTATTTTTAAAATGAACTTAGAATTATTTTCGTCTTGGTATACCGGCGGTCGGCTAAACAGAATTATGGCTTGTTCATTGTTGACACCAGGAAGAACCGGGAAATAATCAAAGCCAAAGCCTTTTTTGGGATAATAAATAGCAGGCGAAACGGATTCGGTTGAAAATATGTTTTCAAAAGCGAAGTCTCGGGTCGATAATGGATAATAGTAATGCGCCATTTTACTGATATTTTGATGGTGAAAGGCCGTCGAAAAAAGGTGTTACTCTATCTGAATGTGTGATATATAAGTTTCGATAGCTACGGGTCAAGCCAACATATAAGGGTGTTTGATATTTATCTATAAACCATCTGTCATGCCCTGGGTAATCACAGAATGGAATAAACACGGTTTCAAATTGTAAACCTTTTGATGCATGGTAGGTCAATAGCTTTGGAAGATTGGATTCAAAATCGATCTCTAAACCTTTTTTTCCAAAGTCGCTCGTTTTGTATTCGTGGGCAAATTTTTTCTCATCTAAATATGCGTTAACATCTTGAATATTTCTGTGAAAGTTATTTTGAGGACCTTTACTTCGATCAGCAAAAGGTACTAAAATCGCTACATCTGTATAGTTGCGCGTATGTATCTCATTAATGATATAATCAAGCTCCTTTTTCCAGTCGCCGAATTTCTTCAGCCTTGGCTTTTCCAGGCCGATTTTAACACATTTTGATTCAAGGGCTTTGTCTGCCCCAACATGCGCTGCTAATGCGGCAATTGTACTTGGCAGACGGTAGTTTTTCAGCAATTCAAATTGCGGCAAGGAAAGCTGAGCAGCAATTTGTTCTATGGTAAGCGTCTTTTCCATCGCCGAGGTCTTTTCGTTTCGTTTCTTTTTATATAACTGCTGTTCGCTATCACCGTAAAGCATAATAGATTTAATACTCGCATCCGACAGTTCCTTGATTTCATTTTCAGTAAAATCCTGCGCTTCATCTACTATGATATAATCAACGGCATCGCAATCCCATTTTTGGAAATGTATAATTTGGTGAATTGGAATAGCTAATTCCGTTATGCCTGATCGAAGAAAGCCCTTTAATGCTTTCGTATATACTACAACGGTGAAGCTTGCAGGATCGTCTTCATCTTCGGCAATTGAATTGATGTGTATATCTAATGCCCGGTATAGAGCCAAAAGTGTTTTTCCGCTTCCCGCACAGCCTTTGATGACATAACTTTCATTAATACTTAAACCACGGATCTTTCGCTGAAACTCATCTAGTTCACTTGGGTCGATCAGCCATTTTTCTCGTGGCATAGGTCAATGTTTGTGTGTGTTTAAATAAGACCAAGGTTTGAGATCCTAATGGCCATGGCTGTTGTACTAACTTCAAATTTATCCGCCAATTTTTTAATGGCCTCATCGCTGGCAAGATCAAGTTTGGCCTTTTCTACCTCTTTTCTTAATAGATTGCTAGGCATCAGTAATGCAGATGCAAAAACGTTCGCTTCCTGTTCCATTTGCTGCTTTTCAGGTGTGCCGCTCGATTGCACGCTTCGATAAATTAACTGCTTATCGACAAACAAGTCACTTTGGTCTCTGTGGAGGTCGAAATGTGCGATTTCGTGTGCAATAGTATACCGGACCCTAACAGGTGCTTCTGTAGGATTATAGCCAATAGTTGCTGAACCTTCCTGTATGGCTAGCAATCCGGATACGCCCTCCCCCAGGTCATAAGGAATAACTTTGAGCCCCAATGATTTCGCGATGGCTTCTAAATCGATGGGGAGTTTAAGATCCGGTAGAGACTTGAGTAAAGCATTTACCCTGCTGTTTATTAATTTGATGTTTACTGACATATCCTATTTGTTTAGTAAAGAGAGAAAGTCTAATACAGCATTTTTGGCATTATCATCAAACTCTCTCGGATCAAGCATTGATTGGACTTTTTCTTTCAATTCTGTGTTTGTTGTTGTATTCCTATTGATGTTCAGTGCCACAGGGATCAACTTTGTATATTCAATATTCAACATAGCGGCTATTTGGAGCAGTTGGTATACAGAAGGCCGGTGCCTGCCCTTCTCTAAGTTGATAATTGATGACCTAGTTAATCCAAGATAGTTTGCGAGTTCCTCCTGGCTAATACGCTGACGAAGTCTCTCGACTTTGATTTTTTCACCCAGGTCGTTGTAAAATATCTCTATCTCTGGCAGTTCCATTGCTGTATTCATTAGCTCAAGTAAATATAAAACAAAGATATGAAAGTTTTATGAAACTTTACAATTAGTTTTATAAAACTCTACATAAAAATTTATTACTTTAAAACATTGCATATTCAAATTGTCGATGTATATTTGTAGACGAAAGGAGGACATAAAAAAACCAGGCAGAAACTACCTGGCATGTAAATTCAAAAAAGGACCAAGAGCCTTAAAAGCTCTTTTAACTTTTAAGTAAGTACAGATTGTGGTGATCAAACTTACTTCCTTTTTTGCAATTCTGCAAGCTTAGCACATGTTTCAACCCAAAATCGGCGATTTAACTTGGTTTTGGGTCCGAATGGTCGGATTTAAATAGTAGTAAAACTAAAAAGCAACTTAACCGCTGGATATGATTCAGCCTGCTGCCGAAATGATAGGCAGCACCTTAACACTATTTTATAATACGTTTAAATTCAGAAAGATCATGAAACATGATAAAGAAGCCTTGCTATTTTATATAGACGACAAGCAATTTGAAACATTAGAGCAATACCTGACAGGCGCGGCGTTAAAAAAATTAGCTGGTATACCTGAATCTGTTGCTTTGTACCTAGCGGTACAAGAGGGCTATGAGCCTGAATTAATTGAAAATCACAAAGAAGTTGACCTGGCTCGTAAAGATGTCGAGCATTTTTTTGTAAAGGATAAACTGAAGTTTACCATTAATGGGGTGCCGTTTATCTCTTACGTGCAGTACATCACCGGTGCCGAAATAAGAAAGCTGGGTGGCATTCCTGCTGAAGACGCCATTTATCTGAAGAATGTGCCTCCTTACCAGGATGACCTCATTGAAGATGATGAAAAGGTTGATTTGGCAAGGCCGGGCAGGGAGAACTTTATTTCCAAAAAACTGCCATTTGAGGTTACACTTGTGGTTAACGGTCGTCCTAAACAATGGAAAGAAAAAACCATTTCTTATGACCAGGTAGTTGCGTTAGCAAAGCAAGACGACCCTTCGCCGGGCGAAAAAGCTTACACCGTAACTTACTTTGATGGTCCGCCACAAAACCCAAAAGGAGAGTTGGCCAAAAGCCAGGTTGTTTTTGTAAAAAATCAAATGATATTCAATGCAACAGCAACTGATAAGTCTTAACCCTGATTTGAAGCAACTCAGGGATGAGGGGTATGAAATTGAAATAATTGGTGGATACGTATGTATCCACCACATACCTTATGTAAATGGCAAGAAGGAGGTAAAATACGGTAAACTAATTACCGATATTACCCTGATTACGCCGACTGTTGTGGATAAACCGAAAGACCACACAGCGTTTTTTGTGGGTGAACAACCTTGCCATCCGACTGGCGAACCAATGTCTGAGATAATTAATCTCGGTATATTGAACAAGCCTTTGACGGAAAAAATCATCGGAAATTATTACCTCTCCAGCAAGCCAAAAAGTGGAAAGTATAATAACTTCCACGAGAAGTTCACGCGGTACATTGCGTTAATTTCTGTAGCGGCTAGGGCAATTGATCCGACGGCCACCGCAAAAACCTATAATCCGGTGGCTGACGACGACGAAAATAGCGTCTTCGAATATTACGACACCAACTCCAGCCGGGCAAATATTATTCAACTTAATGCAAAGTTTAAAACGCAAAAAATTGGCATCATTGGATTGGGTGGCACCGGTTCTTACATTTTGGATTTTTTGTCAAAAACCTGTGTGGCGGAGATCCGTCCATTTGATGGCGATGACCTCAAGGTGCATAATGCCTTCCGTATGCCAGGTGCGGCTTCAGCAGACGACTTGCAGGCTCGCATGAAAAAGGTTGATTACTTCACGGCCAAATATTCAAAAATGCACAAGGGAATTAAACCGTATCCGGTTTACATCACGGAGGAAAATAAGCACCTGCTTACTGGTTTATCGTTCGTGTTTGTGTGCGTTGATAAAAACAGTGTGAGGAACGCAATTATTCAAATCTTACTGTCGCTGAATATACCGTTTATTGATGTAGGTATGGGCGTGCGGGTGATCGGTGATCAGTTAACCGGTATGACCAGGACGACAGTCGGCACCCCTGAAAAAAATGATCACCTAGCAAACAGGATCGCAACGGAGGATACCGACGATAATGATTACACAACCAATATACAGATCGCGGAGTTAAATGCATTTAATGCTATTTCGGCTGTGATTAAGTGGAAAAAGATGCTTGGGTTTTACCAGGACCTGCGCCATGAGTTTCATTCAACTTATTCCTTAAATGTAGGGGAGATCATCAATGAAGACACTAAAGCATGAGTTTGTCCAATATATACCGGATCAACTTGAAGAAGGTGTGATTTACATATCTATGAAATACCGACTGGCCGTACACAAATGCGTGTGCGGTTGCGGTAACCAAGTGACCACACCTTTTTCCCCGACAGACTGGGAGCTACGTTTTTACGGCGACAGTTTATCGTTGAACCCCTCCATCGGCAATTGGAGTTTCGATTGCCAGTCACACTATTGGATAGTAAAAAACCAAATTCGTTTTGTTGGCCGTTGGAGTGATCAACAAATAAATGATGGAAGGGAAAGGGATAAAAAACGTAAGAAAAATTTCTACTCCGAAGATGCGGCCAAAAAACCTAAAAACCGGATAGAACGACAACCCGCCATTAAATCCAAATTGAAACGGCTAAAATCGTTTTTTCGTTTTCTAAATAGTTAATCATTAAAGCTGAAAGGAGGTATTTAGAGTGAGCAAGATTACGGTAAAAGTAAATAAGAGCGCCGTTACCGGCAGGTTTGTTAGTAATGTCCAGGTCAAGGCTAGCCCAAAGACGACCTATGTTCAGACGGTAAAAAAGTCAAAGTAAATAAGGCCCCAATTTAACTTAAAAGCTGCACCTAACTGGGTGCGGCTTTTTTACTTTTAAATGCCGAAAAAGGATTTAAATTTCGTATATTTAAATAAGCCAAAGGCAAAGCTAAGAACCGTTAACAATACGTTAACAGAAAAAATAAAGGCAGTCACTGTTTATCGTAACTGCCTAATTCTGAGGTAGCGGGAGCAGGACTCGAACCTACGACCTTCGGGTTATGAGCCTGATGATCTAATCCTATCCGCTTTGCTCCAAAAGGGTAATTCTTTACTCGGAGATCGGTCTTCGCGGTTGGAAACTCCACGAGCAAACGGTTACGCTTTTCTGCATAGTACCGCTAACATAGCAACAGGATAATCAAACCACACATCCTGAAAAACATTAAAAAAAACGATTTCTTGTTTGCAAACTGGTGGCATCAGTTGTATATTTGATTGACATAATTTGTTGTTCTTTAAATCGTTTCAAAGTAGATCAAAATGACTGGTGCCCACAGTGGTGCCCAACGACAAAAATTGATTTAATATGCGCCTATAGCGCTTACTACCATAAATCCCAATCCCAGCAGGATCACAAAGTATCCCAGCGGGATCACTGGAAAAATCAAAAGGCGCAAGAGATTGCGCCTTTTCTGTTTAAAGTCTTAAAAAAACTTTCAACTCCCCTTCACCGCCCTTGTTGCCTGGGCTACCATATCCCACATTTCATCAGTTACCATTTCAAGATCACTGAACTGGCCTGCGCCTTGCAGCCATTCGCCGCCATCAATAGTAATTACTTCGCCATTGATATAGGCAGAAAAATCGGATACCAAAAATGCGGCAAGGTTAGCCAGTTCCTGGTGCGCGCCTACCCTTTTTAGGGGAACGCGATTTTTGGGATCAAATTTTTCGGCCATCGCACCTGGTAAAAGGCGTTCCCAAGCGCCTTTGGTTGGGAATGGCCCGGGGGCTATGGCATTGGTACGGATACCGTGTTTACCCCACTCTACCGCCAGCGACCGCGTCATGGCCAAAACACCGCCTTTTGCACAGGCAGATGGCACCACATATGCCGAACCCGTAAATGCGTAGGTAGTGACGATATTGAGGATATTGCCGGGAATTTTTTCTTTGATCCAATATTTACCCAAGGCAAGTGAGCAATTTACCGTTCCTTTTAAAACAATATCAATGATGGTTGAAAAGGCATTGACTGAAAGACGCTCAGTTGGCGAAATGAAATTACCTGCCGCGTTATTTAATAGAATATCTACACTGCCGAATGCTTCAACCGACGCCTGGAGCATTTTTTCTACTTCATCATAATTACGGACATCACAGGCTACTGCCAATACTTTTCCGCCTGTTTGCTCCTCCATTTCGGCAGCGGTTTTTTGCAGCACATCCAACTTACGGCTGCTGATGACCAAATTGGCGCCTAGTTGCAAAAAATAAGTCCCCATGGCTTTGCCAAGCCCGGTACCGCCGCCGGTTATAATAATAGTTTTACCTTTTAGGGCATCGTCCCTTAACATGCCGTTTAAGGCCGCAGCCGGCGGGGCGTATTGCATTGGTTGTGACATTTGATCGGATTATGCCTTTTTTACCGGCGGGTTTTTTAAATTGTAAATAATGGCCTGCAGTGTCTTCCGCGTTTCGGGCGACCACCATTGTTTAAACATCGTCTCCAAGGTATCATCCTGGTCGGCGTTTAATTGGGCTATTAGCTCCTTGCGGATGTTTAATTTGCTTTGGCTCCAGGTTACCGGGCTAAACTGCATATAAGTACGAATCTTCTTTTCGGCAGCAGCCATAACATCGGCGGCATCGCATACCTCGTCAATTAAGCCATCGCTTAAAGCTTCGTCAACCTGCAATAGTTTACCCTCCAGCAAATACTGGTGAGCTTTGCGCTTGCCAATCCAAAAAGCGTATGCATTAAAAATACCATCGGGCACTATTATACCTACAGGCACCTCATTTAAGCCGATAATGAATTTGCCACGGGCCATTACTCGGTAATCGCAGCAGATGGCAATTACGCAGCCGCCAGCCGGACTATGGCCTGTGATGGCGGCAACCAACGGCTTTTTAAAATTGATGAGCACCTTTTGCAGGTTCAGAAAATCGAACCAAAACTTTCGGCTTTTTTCTTCATCGTAATCGTAAACCTCAATCAGGTCCAGGCCTGCCGAGAAGAAATTTTCTTTTCCAGTGATGATCACCCCTCCTACTGCGTCATCCTCCGCAAAATCTGTTATAACTGAGGTTAGTTCAGCTACCATTTCGGCATTGATGGGGTTTGACCGACCTCTGTCTAAAGTAATAACGGCGAGTTTATCGTTTATGCTAAGCTGTAAAGTGTTCATATTATACTGGTTTTGAAACGGGGTCCGCAGCGTAGATCTTCTCAATCTCTTTACTGAATTTCTCTAAAATAACCCTGCGTTTCAGTTTACTTGTTGGGGTGAGTTCTCCGTTCTCGATAGACCATTCGGATGGCAAAAGTGTAAATTTCTTCACCTGCTCCACATGGTTAAACTCTGGGTTATAACCGTCGATTATCGACTGAAAAAGGGCAATCACTTTTTCATCTTTTATAATTTGCTGATTAGAAAGCACATCTACTTTATTTTGAGTACACCAAACTTTAAGATTAACGAATGAGGGAACAATAAGCGCTGCTGTAAATTTCATACCAGCGCCAATAACCATCATTTGCTCAATAAAAGGGCTTTCTTTCATCCGGTTTTCAATGGGCATCGGCGCCACATATTTTCCGCCTGAGGTTTTAAATATCTCCTTTTTACGATCGGTAATTTTCAGGAAGCCATCTTCGTCCAACACGCCAATATCACCGGTATGAAACCATCCATCAGTCATAACTTCTGCGGTTAACTCCGGGTTTTTGTAATAGCCCATCATAATATTGGGGCCCTTGCAAAGGATTTCGCCATCATCAGCAATTTTTACCAGCGAATCCCTGATCAATTGTCCCACTGTTCCAAATTTTCGGCCATTGGGTCCCAGGTGATTTACAGATACTACAGGAGAAGTTTCTGTAAGTCCATAACCCTCAAAAATATTTATGCCGGCAGCTGTAAATATTTTTTCAAGCCTGATAGGCGTTGCTGAACTCCCTACTACCACAACCTCTATATTCCCACCTACAGCGGCGCGCCATTTGCTGAACACAAGCTTATCAGCTAAAGCCAGCTTAATTTTATACCATGCGCTGGTATTCTCCAATTCAAAATTTTCGGCGACATTAATCGACCATAAAAATATCTTCTTTTTTATTCCGGTAAGTTGCTGACCTACCGTCATAATTCTTTCGAATATTTTTTCCAGCAAACGTGGTACCGTGCTAAACATAAAGGGTTTTACGTCTCTCAAATCGGCGCCGATGGTGTCCATACTCTCGGCATAGTAAATAGCAAAACCGTGGAATAGGTATATATAGCTGGTTGTTTTTTCAAAGATGTGATTCAGCGGTAAAAAGCTTAGGGAACGCCTTTCCTTAAATGGTGCAAGGAAAACGTATTCCCCGGATCCCTTGACGTTGCTCACAATGTTGTTGTGCGAAAGCATAACGCCCTTTGGCCGGCCAGTAGTGCCTGATGTGTAAATAATGGTGGTAATGGTATCTCCGGTTATAGTATCGCTTATGGCTTTTACTTGATCTTTGCCTGCCTGTTCAACCGGTTTAAGCAATGTATTCCAGTTGGTTAAACCATCAATTTGATCATAAGTGTACACCTTTTTTAGCGAAGGAACATTCGGCATTATCGAAGTAACCTTATCATACAGTTCCCGGGTACTTACAAACATGTATTTAACTTCGGCTTCAATAAGTATCTGCTCAACTTCCTTCGCAGTGGTGTTGGTATACAACGGCACTAAAACAGCCCCCGTTAATTGAACTGCAAGATCGGTTATTAACCATTCCGGGCGGCCACTGCTGATCAACCCGATCTTATCCCTGCCTTCGGTTGTGCCATCATTTGCCGAAACGCCCAGCCCAAGCAAAGCATTTGCCAGCTGATAAACCTTTTCGTGCACCTGCACGGTACTATAGTGCACCCATGCGCCGTTAACTTTCCCATTTAAAAGATCAGGCAACGGATTTTGTGCCTGCATCTCCATGCAGTCAAATAGTCGTTTTGGTTCGGTCATTGGCTTTTTTGGTCATTTGTCATTAGTCAATGGTCGTTGGTTTAGCAGCCCTTTAATGACTAATGACCACTGACTAATGACTAAATCAGAAACAATATTTATTCTCTTCTATAAGTTTTGCCGCAATTCTTCTCCTTGCTGCGGTGGTATTCAAGTCTTCCGTCTTGGTGAACCGTTTCAGGCCAACCATCATCATCTTTCTTTCATCCCCGTCGGCAAACGAATTTAAAGCTTCTTTTCCGGCTTTAAAAATCAAATCGCCTGCATCGCGGATATAAACCTGCATCATATCTTTTTGCTCGGCCACTTTATCTTCGCCGCGCTGACCGGCCAATTTTTCAACCCGCAACAATATCGATTCGCTTACATAGGTTTCAATCAGCATGTCGGCAATGTACATCAGCACCTCCTGCTCTTTTGCCAGGTTCATCATTAGCTTTTGAACGGCTGCACCGGCTACCAATAAAACGGCTTTTTTAAAGTTATTGATATATTTCTTTTCGGTGGTGAAAAAATCTTCCTCATCCAGGTTAAAATCAGGAATGCTCATCAATTCTGATGCTACTTTTTGAGCGGGGCCCATCAGGTCAAGTTCGCCCTTCATGGCACGCTTCAGCATCATGTCAACCGTAAGCATCCTGTTGATCTCATTGGTACCTTCAAATATGCGGTTGATACGGCTATCGCGATAAGCTCTGTCCATCGGCGCTTCGGCGCTGTAACCCATACCGCCATATATTTGCACCCCTTCGTCAACAATATAATCCAATGCTTCGGACGCATGAACTTTGATGATCGCGGCCTCAATGGCAAATAATTCGGTTCCCTTTAGTTTTGCCTTGCCTTCATCCATCCCGCCTTCAATTAAACTGTGAGTCGCGTCCTCAATATTCTGACTGGCGCGATACATAGCCGATTCGGTAGCATAAGCCTTTATAGCCTGTTCAGCAATTTTATAACGGATAGCGCCGTATTTAGATATCGGCCTGCCAAATTGCTCGCGCTCATTGGCGTAACGGATGGATTGGGTTATAACGGCTTTTGCACCGCCCAATGCGGCGCCCCCTAGTTTGATACGACCGAGGTTAAGGATATTTACGGCAATTTTAAAGCCATTGCCGCGTTCCGACAGTAAATTCTCCACCGGTACTTTGCAATCATTAAAGAACACCTGCCGGGTCGAACTGCCTTTGATACCCATTTTGTGTTCTTCGGGATTTAAGGTGATACCACCAAACGCCTTTTCAACGATAAAAGCACTCAGGTTTTCATCGTTATCAATTTTTGCGAATACGGTAAAAATATCAGCAAAGCCAGCATTGGTGATCCACATTTTTTGGCCGTTGAGGATATAGTGTTTTCCGTCAGCCGATAGAGTCGCCCTTGATTTACCTGAATTAGCATCCGATCCCGAACTTGGTTCGGTTAAACAATAAGCTCCTTTCAATTCACCGGTGGTGAGTTTTGGAATGTATTTATCCTTTTGTTCCTGGTTGCCATAATAAAGAATAGGCAACGTACCAATGCCGGTATGCGCCATTGCCGCAACAGAAAACGAGGCGCCAGGGCCTGTTTTTTCACTGATGAGCATAGCGGTAGTAAAATCTTTACCAAAGCCACCATACTGCTCGGGTATAGAAACCCCGAGGATGCCTAATTCACCTGCCTGGTTAAACAGATCGATCAACAGGCCTTCTTCCTGTGCATCAATGCGGGCTAAAACTGGAACTACCTTTTGGTCAATAAAATCCTGGCAGGTTTGGGCAATCATTAATTGCTCCTCGTCCCAGTTTTCGGGAATAAATACATCGTCGGCCGCTGTCTCTTTTATTAAGAATTCGCCGCCTTTTAAATGTGTTTTTTCTGCTACAGTGCTCATTACTTTATGTTTTAATTTTTTAATATCGATTTATAACAATTCAAATATACCTGCAGCCCCCTGGCCGGTGCCCACACACATGGTAACCATGCCATATTTGGCCTTCCGCTGCTTCATCTCATCAAATAGCTGTACCGAAAGTTTTGCGCCGGTGCAACCCAGCGGGTGGCCAAGTGAAATAGCACCACCATTTACATTCAATATATCGGTATCCAATCCCAATTCCCTGATAATGGCCAATGACTGCGAAGCAAAAGCCTCGTTTAATTCAATCAGGTCTATATCCTGTTGCTTCATGCCGGCCATTTTTAATACTTTGGGGATGGCTTCTATCGGGCCAATACCCATTATACGTGGAGGAACCCCTGCCACTGCATAATTAACGAGGCGGGCAATCGGCTCTAAATTATTAGCCTTCATAAATCGCTCGCTAACTATCATTACAAAAGCCGCTCCGTCACTGGTTTGCGAAGAGTTGCCCGCTGTTACCACGCCTTTTGCATCAAATACTGGTTTTAATTTTGCCAGTGCAGCAATTGACGTATCCGCTCGCGGTCCCTCATCTGTTTCAACTTTAAACTCCCTGGTTTTCTTTTTACCATTTTCATCCAGGTAGGTTTCTTTTATAGTCACAGGCACAATCTGGTCTTTAAACCTGCCGCCAGTTATTGCGCTGATGGCCTTTTGATGCGATTGATAAGAAAACTGGTCCTGGTCTTCGCGACTGATATTATACTCACGTGCTACGGCTTCGGCAGTAAGGCCCATCCCCCAATAATAATCGGGGTGGGCAAGCGCTACATCGGCATTGGGTATTACGCGCCAGCCGCCAAATGGCAACAAACTCATACTTTCAACCCCGCCGGCAATAATGCAATCCGAAATACCTACAGAAATTTTTGCTGCCGCTATGGCTATGGTTTCCAAACCAGAGGCACAGTAACGGTTAACCGTCATGCCCGGTACTTTATCCGTATCCAGTGCCATCAACGAGATCATACGGGCCACGTTTAACCCCTGCTCGGCTTCGGGTGCAGCGTTGCCAACAATCACATCATCCACCTGGTCTTTGTCAACATTAGGCACCGTTGCCATTAAACTTTTTATCACTTCGGCAGCCAGCGTATCAGGCCTGGTAAAACGAAACCCTCCGCGGGTGGCCTTACCAACTGCACTGCGACGGGCTGCTACTATATATGCGTTCATTTTTTTTTGAGATATGAGATTTGAGACGTGAGATATGAGAAAAAAAGCTTTTTCCTTATCCCGGGTCTTATTTCTTAAATTAATTTCTTAATATTTTTCCGCCTGTTAATATCGATTGTATCCGCTCAAGGGTTTTCTTTTCCATGCAAAGCGACACAAACGCCTCCCGCTCCAAACCAAGCAGATAATCTTCGCTAACCAGTTGCGGTTGCGACAGATCGCCACCGGCCAAAACATAGCCCAGCTTTTGCGATATCTTTACATCATGCACGCTGATGTAGTTGCCGCTGTACATCGTATTTGCACCTGCATAAGCCAAACCAAGCACTTGTTTACCCAAAACTTTAATATCCTTTCGTGGTGTCGGCTGGGTATAGCCTTCATTCGCCAAAACCAGGCATTGTTCCTTAGCCTCAGCAAGCAACCTGCTGCGCGATCCTACTACCATATCTCTGCCTTTTACAAGATAACCCAATTCAAAGGCCTCGTATGCCGAAGTGGAAACTTTTGCCTGGCCGATGGTTAAAAACCTGTTACGGTAATTATTTACCTCGATATCACCCTCCTGAAACTCATCCGACAAACGCAAAGCAAACTCCTTGGTGCCGCCACCGCCGGGAATCAATCCTACGCCAAATTCAACCAGGCCCATGTACAGTTCGGCATGTGCCACCACCTTATCGGCGTGAAGACACAACTCGCAACCACCACCCAAAGCCATTTGATGGGGTGCGGCTACAACCGGAATGGATGAATAACGAATACGCATCATGGTATTCTGGAAGGCCTTGATCACCATATTCAACTCCTCAAACTCCTGCTCAACGGCCATCATAAATATCATGCCCACGTTGGCCCCGGCGCTAAAGTTGCCGCCTTCGTTGCTGATCACAAGGCCTTTATAGTCTTTCTCGGCGAGTGTAATAGCTTTGTTAATGCCTTCAATTATCTCACTACCGATGGTATTCATTTTGGTATGGAACTCCAGGTTCAATATACCATCGCCCAAATCGGTAATAGTGGTACCACTATTTTTCCAAACCGTATGCGAGGCACGGATATTATCCAGCAAAATAAATACCTCAGTACCAGGGATTACTTTATATGTTTTTGAAGGAATATCGTAGTACAACCGCTTGCCATCCTCAACCTTATAAAAGCTTTTGGCGCCGCTGTCCAGCATATCGTAAACCCATTGAGCTGGTTTGGTGCCGACGGCTTCCATTTCCTTCACGGTATTTTCAACGCCAACAGCATCCCATTTTTCAAATGGGCCCAGTTCCCAGCCGAAGCCGGCTTTCATGGCGTCGTCTATCTTATATAGTTCGTCCGAAATTTCGGGAATGCGGTTACTGGAATAGTTAAACAACTGGTAAAATGTAGCACGGTAAAAATCGCCCGCTTTGTCTTTTGCAGCAATTAATATCTTCAATCTATCCACTAGCTTGTCAACCGTTTTGGTTGTTTCCAGCGATGGGAATTTTACTTTTTGCGATGGCTTATACTCCAGTGTTTTTAAATCGATGGCGTAAAAATTATTTACCCCATTCACCTTTTCCTTTTTGTAAAAGCCCTGGCCGGTTTTGCTGCCCAGCCAGTTATTTTTTACCATCTCGGTCACAAAACCGGGAATCGCAAACAAGGCATTAGCCTCGTCATCCGGCGCATTTTCCTTTAGTCCGGTGGCCACATGCACCATGGTGTCCAGTCCTACCACATCATTGGTGCGGAAGGTGGCTGATTTTGGGTGACCGATAACAGGCCCCGTTAATTTATCTACTTCCTCAACGGTTAAGCCCGTTTTTTCTACATAGTGCAACAGGCTCATGATACTGAAGACACCTATGCGGTTACCTATAAAAGCTGGAGTATCTTTAGCTAACACGGTAGTTTTGCCCAGGAACTTTTCGCCGTAGGCCAGCAAAAAATCTACCACTTCGGGCAACGTATCTTTTGTGGGGATGATCTCCAGTAATTTTAAATACCGCGGAGGGTTAAAGAAGTGACTTCCGCAGAAATACTTTTTGAAGTCGTCGCTCCTGCCTTCAGTCATTAAATGGATGGGGATACCTGATGTATTGGAGGTGATCAACGTTCCCGCTTTGCGGAACTTTTCGACGTTTTCAAATACCTTTTGCTTTATGTCTAGCCGTTCAACCACTACCTCAATCACCCAATCGCATTCGGCTATTTTGGCCATATCATCCTCAAAATTGCCGGTGGTGATACGGGTCGCGAATGATTTCAGGTAGATAGGCGAAGGGCTCGATTTTAACGCAAAATCAAGCGCATCGTTAACAGTTTTATTTCTCGATTTTTTATCGGCTGCTGCATCTTTGGGCACAATGTCAAGCAATAATACCTGGACGCCTATGTTGGCGAAGTGACAGGCAATCCTGCTGCCCATTACACCTGAGCCAAGTACTGCAACCTTTTTTATAGTTCTGTTATTCATGTTATTGCTTAATAGCCTTATCTAAATATTCTCCATTGGAGAGGGACGTTAACCTAGCCCCAATAAAATTTAATTTTTCAAGCGAATTTCAGTCGAGGCGGATTATATGCCTCATAGTATCTATTATTCAGCCCTGGACCAAACTGTGGTTCGCCCAAAAAGCGATATCCCGATGTAGCCCCTGATGTCGAGCGTTTTACCTTTGTAGGTTATTTTACAGCTGTACGTTTTTCCATTCAGCGGATCATAAATGGTGCCGCCGGTATATTTGTCATCGCCATCTTTTTCAAAACCGGCTAATACCTGTAAGCCCAGGCGCGGGCGGCTGCGCAGTTTGGGGTCCACATTCATCCTGTCAACCTTCGGCTTGCCATTTTCATTGGGTTCTTTAAGCCATACTACCTTGCCGTAAAATTTGCCATCCGCGCTTTTGGTTATCAATACCTTGCCCGTCTTTTCCTGGTTATACCACAAACCTTCCAGTCGGTCGGTTTGGGCTTTGGCCAACGTGCTAAACAAAAATAGGCTAAGCACTAAAAGCGGGTAACGAAGCGGTAGTTTTTTAATCAGTCTCATAGGTTTAATTGGTCTGGTATTTATTAAAAATAAACTTGCCATCTGCTTAACACCGGGCATCGGGTGCAATCCAAACACAGTTAAATTCAACCTGCATTGGCTATCCGTAATTAAGTAGATCGTTAAAAAAGATTTGTATTGGTTATACTTCAACAAATATCTTATATAACAGCCAATTTTATAGGGCTAAATGACGGAATGATTTGTCAAAAGTTCGGCAATAAGGGCCGGCGCTGAAAAAATTGGTCTATAACGATTTCAATTTTTCCACTAAAGCCACATATTGATCCATCGCCGCATCGGTTGTCGTACCCTTTAATGCCTTCCAGGCATCCTGTTTGGCTTTGTTTACAAAATCAAACATAGCGGGTGCAGGTGCATCGTCAGGTATGTCGCCTTCGGTAGCTTGCTTGTACAGGCTGTATAATTGCAGCAGCGTTTCGTTATCCGGCCGGCGGGTTAATTCCTTGCTTTGCTTAACAGCGATTTCAAATGCTTCTGTCTGGCTCATATTCAATCAATAAGACAATTCTAAAAAAATTAACCTTTTACTTCCTTAGGCGGTTCTTCAACATAATCGGCACTGCGCGGCATCGTCATAAACACCTTCAACAAATCTTCGGGTAAGGCTGTCAGCTTGCGTTTATCGAGGTCCATCCAGGCCCCATCTACAATAACAGTGGCGGCTTTAACCCCATCACTCTTATAAATTTCATGCCGTATGGTCCAGCGTGAACCATCAGCGCGTGATTTAATGAGTTCCCAGCTTACCTTCAAATAATCATTCAGGCCCACTTCGCGATGATAAAGTAATTCTTCCCTAAACATCACCGGGCCAATATTTAGGCGGTAAAGCACTGCCGGGCCCAGGCCCGCCTCTTCCATCTTCATTAACCTTGCCTGGGCAGCAAAATCGGCATAGGCCGAGTGCCGCATGTGCCGGTTGGCATCAATGTGCGACCACATCACACGTCCTTCGTAAGCTATTTTATCCATATGTTGCAAAAATCAATGATGTTGTGCTTTATATTTTCTAACGGCTTCGGTTAGCGCGGGCAATACTTCCATTACATCACCAACCACGCCATAAGTTGCCGCCTTAAAAAACGGCGCTTCGGAATCTTTGTTTATAACCACAATAGTTTTTGAACCACTAACGCCCGCCAGGTGCTGAATTGCGCCTGATATGCCTGCGGCGATGTACAAGTTTGGCCTAATGGTGCCACCTGTTTGGCCCACATGCTCGTGATGTGGCCTCCAGTGCGCGTCGGCCACTGGGCGCGAGCAGGCAGTTGCTGCACCCAGTTCATGCGCCAGGCTCTCGATCAAACCCCAGTTCTCGGGACCTTTCATACCCCGGCCGCCCGATACCACCAATTCAGCATCAGCAAGCGATACTTCGCCTGTTTGCTTGCTTACTTCTTTTACTTTTATGCCGAAGTCTTTCGCTTCAAACGCTACATCCAGTTTCTCAACGACGGCGCTTCCTTCCCCTTTTACAACAGGAAACGAATTAGCCATCAGCATAATTATTTTTATATCGCTCAGTATGTTAACATTCGCGAATGCCTTGCCCGCAAATACCGATTTACGGATGGTGAAGCCCTTATCCAAATCGGGATAGGACAAGGCGCCAGCTACCAGTCCTGCATTTAACTGTATGGCCACCCGCGGAGCAACTGCACGGCAATTGTTATCGTGTGTGGCGATGATCACTTTGCTCTCTTCCTTTTTTGCAGCTATAACCACAGCCCGGGTATAAGCACGGGCCTTGAGGTTATCTAACCGGCTATCGCCCACATGCAATACTTTTTGTGCGCCATATTGGCCCAGCGCCTGCAATTCGGCTTCCGAAATATCGCCAAGCGCTATGGCAGTGGCTGTGGAACCGAGTTGTTTGGCCACATGCGCTGCATATTGTACCGCTTCGAAACTCTTCTTTTTTATAACGCCACCACTATGTTCAACTAATACAATTACTGACATCTTTATTGATAATTACTTTATTAAAATTTATTTTGGCTTCACCTTCTATTTTACTCCGTCGGGGTTATGCTGACAAGTGAGTATTAGTTAAATAACCTTAGCTTCGGTGTGCAGCAAATTCACCAGTTCATCCATATTATCCGCCGCTATTAACTTTACTCCTGCTTTAACCGGTGGCATTTCGTAGGATGTAATGCTGGTTAATGCCGTTACAGCCGATGGCGTTACTACCTTTAAAGGTTTGGTACGTGCCGACATAATGCCCCGCATATTGGGTATGCGCGCTTCGGCAACGCCTTTTTGGCACGATATTACCAGCGGCATAGCACAGTTATCGGTTTCTTCGCCGCCTTCAATTTCGCGTTTTACAACGGCCTCGCTACCTTCAATATTTATGCTTGAGGCAAAGCCGATAAAATCCAGGTCCAGCAATTCGGCCAGCATAGGACCTACCGAACCGTTGTGATAATCTATCGATTCTTTTCCGCACAATATTAAATCGTACCCGGCGCCTTTCGCATAAGCGGCAATGTAGCTGGCCACTTCATACGGATCGTTGGTATTGGCATCGATGCGGACCGCTTCGTCGCCGCCCAAAGCAAGGGCTTTGCGTATTACCGGCTCGGTGGCAGCTTTGCCAACGGTAATTAAATGTACATCGGTAGCAATACCGGCCTCTTTTAGTTCGATGGCACGCACCAGGGCATACCATTCATCATAGGGGTTAATAATAAAGGTTACGCCCTGCTCTTCAACAGCGGTATTGTTATCTTTTAAAACAATTTTGGTAACAGTGTCGGGCACCTGGCTTATGCAGACTAATATTTTCATTCCTGTAAGTTTATATAAAATTGGCAGAAGGCCGGAAATCAACCTCAAAGTCTATCCCTTAACCGGGGGATAAAATTAGATGGATGAACATCCCCGCGAAAGGTCAGGAATGCGGAGATATTGGTCAAAAATTCGGAAGAAAGTTATTGTCTGAACCGGAATTTGTGGAATTAGGGGAATTTTTAGAATTAAGACAGTTGTAAATACTTGGAATTGGAGTTCTGGCGGCTTTCTAACTATTGGCTTTAATCCTGTACTCAGTTGGCGAAAAACCTGTGTGCTTTTTAAAGTATTTGCCGAAAGTTGATTGATCGGGAAAATGAATATCTTCGGCTACCTGGGCAATGCTGATCTCGTGGTTGCGCAACAACACTTTGGCTTCCAGTACAACGGCGTCGTCAATCCATTCACCGGCTGTTTTACCGGTTACCTCTTTTATGGTTTCGGTTAAATGTTTTGGCGACACATAAAGGGCATCGGCATAATACTGTACGTTGCGGTGTTCTTTATAGTGATGAAAAACCATATTCTGAAACTGCACATTCATCTCCTGCTTGCGGGTTTGCTTGCTTTTAATGATCACGTGCTGCTGCTCATATATCCCCGCGACTTCATACAATAATATGGTGAGCAAACTGCGCGATATTTCCGCCCTGTAAGCGTGTTCTTCGCGCTGCAGTTTTTGCTGGATGAGCGCATAAATATCCATAACAGCTTTGGCATGTTCGTGGTCCGGATAAATAACCGGCGTAGATGAATTTTTAAAATAGCTGAACGACTCCAGAAAATGGCTGTTCACGTTATTTTCGGTTAAAAAGGCTTTCGAAAAAACCACAAAGCGGCACAAAAAATCTTCGCTGCTATTATAAATCCTCAATACATGAAACGGCGTTGCCAGTAGCATGGCATCTGGTTTTACCTCGTAAACCTGCAGGTTAACCTCTACTTCGGCAGTTCCGCGGGTACATATACCAATAATATAACCGTCTGACCGGTAAGGGTATTCGCTCAATTCAAGCAATTGCTTTTCTTCGGTAATAAAAAAATCACTACCCACCGACTTATCAGCATACAGATCAACAAATTTAGGGAAGCTTAAACGGGCTATTTTTTTACTCATACTTTCAATAAAAGCGGTTCAGGCTGCTGCACTGGAGCTATTTTCTACATTATATTTTTCAGCAATTATAATCTCACCCATCGTTATTTGTTTAAAATATTGTAATTATTATGCTGATGAAAACATTAAAACACCATCCATTTGCCCATGTTTGAGCCGTGCTTATTTTTTAATTACAATTTTAATAAATATACTGAATTTAATTCCGACTTTTTGACCAATCTCTCCGCATTTCAGCCCTTTTTTCGGCTATTAACCAAACTAATTTTACTTTTTGAAGTTGCACTTATCAAAACCAGTTATAAACAGCTTCACACATCTAACAATTTATTTAATTTAATATGAGAAAACTTTTACTCGTGGTGCTTGCACTCACACCGGTAATTGCATTTGCACAGGGTTTTCAGGTTAACCTTGGAGGCGTAAAGCAAATTGCCATGGGCAGTACCGGAACCGGAACCCTGCAGGATGGCGCATCGGTATTTTTTAACCCCGGCGCCGTGGCTATGCTCCCGCAAAACTACGTACAGGCCGGCTTTACTCCGCTTGTTTTCGATTCGGAGTTTAATCCATCGGGTACCAATGCTACCTATCGCACTGCTAACAAAATTGCTCCGCCATTTACCTTTTATGGTGTTTGGGGACCAAAATCAGCTTGCTGGAAATTTGGCCTTGGTGTTTATAACCCATTTGGCGGTTTAACCGACTGGGGTAACAACTGGCCAGGAAAATATGCACTGGAGAGTCTGAATCTGAAAACCTTTTATATTCAACCTACCTTGAGCGTTAAATTAACCGAGGTTGTGAGTATCGGCGTTGGTTTTGTATATAATCGCGCTACTATAAACCTTACCCAGGCAGCGCCTTTAGCTAACCAGCAAGGCCAGGACGGGCAGGCTGTACTTAACGGTACCGGCAAGGGTTATGGCTGGAACGCAGGCATCTTCTTTAAAACCCTCTCCGGTGTGACGGTTGGTATTACACACCGCAGTGGTGTTTCTACCGATTTTACTGGCACTGCTCTCTTCTCGGTTGCGCCATCATTGCAATCGCAGTTTGCATCGCCCAACGGTTTTACTTCAACTGTTAAACTTCCCTCAACAAACAGTATAGGTGTAGGCATTTTTCCTTCACCAAAATGGACACTTGCTTTTGATGCCAATGTAATAGGCTGGGATGTTTTTAAAACGCTGAGTTTTGCTTACACCGTAAAATCGCCTAATACAACTGAAAGCGTTTTCCCGCAAAATTACCAGGACGCTGTTAGTTTAAGGGGTGGCGCACAATATCAGTGTACGGACAAGTTTGCCTTACGTTTTGGAACCGGTTATGCAACTGCAGCCGCACCCGATGGCTATGTTTCGCCCCAGGTACCGGATGCGGACCGCGTTTATTTAACAGGTGGTTTCGGTGTTAAAATTAATAATCATTTTAATGTTGATGCTTCATTTGAATATGAGCATTTAATGGCGCGTACACAAACAACTATCCAAACTCAATTATCGGGAACCTACGAAACTAACGTTTACATTCCTGGTATTGCATTGGCTTATCATTGGTAATCCTAAAACTTAAGTAGATGAAAAATTTTAAACATTACATATTTATTGTTGCAGGTTTAGTTTTGTTAAGCGCCTGCAAACCGTCAATCGACACTGTTAAACCAGCGAAAGCTGTTGCCAATCTTAACTTGAGCAGGTACATTTCGGTAGGTAATTCACTAACTGCCGGGTATGCCGATGGCGGCTTATACCTTGCGGGTCAGCAAAACTCATACCCAAGCATTATTGCACAGCAAATGCAACAGGTAGGCGGCGGCTCGTTCACGCAGCCACTATTTAGCACCGACCAGGCAAATGGCTCCGGCTATTTAAAGTTAACAGGCTTTAACCCTAACGGTACGCCCGTTTTAACCCCGGTAACCACCAACCTTGCCATTAGAGGCTTTATTAACGTACCCGGCTTTGGTAACGTAACGTTATATACGAAGTATACAGGTGATCTTAACAACTACGGTGTACCCGGAATAAAACTGTATAACATTACATACCCCGCTTACGGCGACTTGAACGGTTATTTTGAGCGTTTGTTACCTGGCAATTCGCCAACTAATACGACCACTTATCTTGATTTTATTACCGCCAAGCCATGTACCTTCTTTTCAAACTGGTTGGGCAATAATGATGCATTATCGTATGCTACATCAGGCGGTGCGGGCGACGTACTAACAGATAAAAATACATTCGCTCAATTGTACAACCTGCTTATAGCCAAACTGACTGCAAATGGCCAAAAAGGCGTTGTAGCAACTGTTCCCGATGTAACTTCCATCCCGTATTTTAACACCGTTACTACGGGCGCTATTTTAGCAGGCGTTCAGGCTGCGGCTCCTTCAGTTAAAGCTATTTATATTAATGCGCTTGTGTCGGGTAATACTTATGCGCCAAGGCCCGCTACTGCTAATGACCTTTTCGTACTTACTTTCCCTACCAGCATGGTTGGGCAACTGGTTTCAACCCCTTATGGTATGCTTCCTTATGGGCTTACACCATATTCACCTATAGACAGCCAGTATGTGCTTGATGAAAAGGAAGTAGCCTTAACGCTTGACTATGTAAGATCATATAACGAAACCATCAAATCGGTTGCGGCAGCTAAAGGTCTTGCAGTTTTTGATGCTTATACTTTCCTGGAGAATGTAAAAATGAATGGTTTGGTTATTGACGGTATCGGCCTAAATTCAAACTACATTGCAGGTGGCATATTTTCGCTTGACGGTGTGCATTTAACCCCCCGCGGTTATTCCATTGTAGCTAACGAGTTTATCGGTGCTATCAATTCCAAATACGGTTCATCAATCCCGCTGGCTAATGTTGCCAATTACCACGGCATTTTGTTCCCGTAATAAAAAGAAAAAAGGAGTTAACTGACCTTAATATTTAAAAGACCTTCAGATCGAAAGATTTGAGGGCCTTTTTGTTTAAGCCGAAACCTTTGCGCCCAATTGACGAAGTTTAGCGTTCCATTTTTTCACGCGGAACACCATGGAACACTGTGAAACACGCTCATTATCAGGTGTTTCACGTTTTTTACAAACCACGACATTTGCGTAAAAAATTGACAATCAACATATTAAAGATTGGCTATTTTTAACAACACAAATGCAATTAACTGACAGTCAGCCGTTTCGCGCTTCGGAACAAGGCGAATGTGTAAACCTATTGTAGGACTATACACCATGTGCAAACCTATTTCAGGACCATGCACACTTATATAAAATAGTTTTAACGCGCCCGCGCTGCCGGATTGACCAACAATCAATACTATTCCGGCAAATTTTCATACTATATTAACATAATTTTCCAAAACAGTTATTTAGTTTTACAATTGTGTTGTTATTACACTTAGCTGGTTAAATTTAACTGTATTTTTACCGGTATTAAACCAATTTGCCCTTTCATCATGAAAAGTAAATTCTATCTATTCCTTATCTGCGGTATAATCGCAGCAACCGCGGTTAATGCGCAAACAAAAAGCGACGAAATATCCGAAGCCAAAATAAACGCGCTGGTAAAAAAGCTGACGCTTGAAGAAAAGATCTCCATGCTTCATGCCAACGGCATATTTTCTGCCGGCGGTATACAGCGTTTGGGCATTCCGCACATCATGACAGACGATGGCCCGCTGGGCGTTCGTGAAGATGTTAAGGAAGGATGGGGATCGGCCAATTTGACTACCGATTCCGCTACTTTTTTCCCCAACGGATCGGCACTGGCAGCCACCTGGAACCCTGAACTGGCTTATAGGTATGGGCATGACATGGCCGAGGAAGCCCGTGCACGCGGCAAAAATGTGATGCTGGCGCCGGCCTTTAATATTTGTCGTACTCCACTCTGCGGTCGTACCTATGAGTATTATTCCGAAGATCCTTTTTTGAATGCACGCCTGGCGGTACAATCGGTTCAAGGGATGCAGAGTCAGCATGTGGCAGCCTGCGTAAAGCATTATGCTGTAAATAACCAGGAAGTTGAGCGTGACCGGGTAAATGTAACTGTTGATGAGCGTGCACTGCGCGAAATATACCTACCCGCTTTTAAAGCAGCGATTACTGAGGGTAACGCATGGACCATCATGTCGGCCTATAATAAACTGCGAGGCCAATATTGCTCTGAAAACACGTACCTGTTGCAAACCATATTAAAAGGCGAATGGGGATTTAAAGGCATCGTAATAAGTGATTGGGGTGGTACACACTCCACTGTTGCTACGGCCAATAACGGCCTGGACCTTGAAATGGGTTCGAGGCCGCCGTACAACACCTATTTTTTTGCCGACAAGCTGCTGGATTCGGTGAAAGCGGGTAAGGTAAGTGTGCAAGTAATTGACGAAAAGGTTCGCCGGATTTTGTGGGTGTTGTATCATACCGATATGAGCGCCAACCTGCCTGCAGGAAAAATAAACACACCCGAACATAGTAAAACTGTTTATGATATAGCGGCGGAATCAATCGTATTGTTAAAAAATGACCAACACCTTTTACCATTAAACACAACTGCCATTAAAAGTATTGCGGTTATTGGTGATAATGCTACCCGCACCTTTCATCTTGGTGGATTTGGTGCCGGCGTTAAGGCCCGTTACGAAATTACTGCACTTGCCGGGCTGCAAAACAGGCTGGGTAAAACTGTCGACATTAAATTTACGCAGGGTTATTCGGGGGTATACAGGCCAGGTGGCGGCGGTATCAGGGCTATTCATAAAAAAGCAGACTCCCTCATGATACAGGAAGCTGTGGCAACCGCCAAAAGCACAGATATAGCCATTTTGTTTATTGGCGGCAACCGCGATTATGAAAGCGAAAGCCGCGATCGTAAAGATCTTTCGCTACCGTTTAATGAGCAGGCACTCGTTGATGCAGTTACTGCGGCAAATCCTAAAACCATAGTGGTTGTGGTAGGTGGCGCTCCTTATGATATTGGACAGATCAAAGCAAAAAATTCAACAATCGTTTGGTCGTGGTACAACGGGTCGGAAAATGGCAATGCCTTAGCCGATGCGCTTACCGGCGCCATTAATCCATCAGGAAAACTACCCTTTACCTTTCCCGCATCATTAAAAGATTCACCGGCTCATGCACTTAATGCATACCCGGGCGAAAACCTGCAGGTTGATTACAAAGAAAGCATACTGGTTGGCTACCGCTGGTTCGATACTAAAAAAATTGAGCCGCTTTACTGCTTCGGCTATGGACTTTCGTATACCGATTATAACTATACCGACCTGGTTACCGACAAGCACAGTTATAAGCCAGGCGATGTTATTACCGCAACTATAAAAGTTAAAAACAGCGGAAAATATGCCGGAAAAGAAACTGTGCAATTATACATAAGCAAAACCGGCTCGGTAGTAGACAGGGCTGATAAAGAGTTAAAAGCATTTAAAAAAGTATCGATTGCAGCAGATGAAACCGCATCAGTAACCTTAAACATCCCTGTTAAGGACCTTGCTTATTACGATGTTAAAACAAGCAAATGGGTGGTGGAACCCGGTAAATACAAAATACTGGTAGGTACATCATCAAGAGACATTGCCCAAACAGCCGAGGTGACGGTGGAATAATGTGCAAACGTGTTGATATGTGAGGACGTTTAGGGCGGTAGATATTTGAATGTGCGGATTTGCGGGAGAGCAGGTCCGCATTTTTATTTGAGGTAGATGCTATGGTGGCTACGATATTGTAATAACGGCACATTCACCCGTTTAAAAACCGTTTCCAATCTACCGGAGGTAAAAAACAATCTACCAAGTGCACTATCCAGTCGATAAACTACCTATTTTACAGGTAATGAACATCTTACAAGGGTTTACCGACTCAAATAAGGGTCTTGTCTATACTTAATCGGTGCTGGTCTATTTGATTTTTTTGGACTGAAAAGTTCTTGTTCCTTTGACTCAACAAACGGAAATAATAACATTAAAATAAAACATTAAAATTAAAAAGACATGAAAACTTCAATCAAATTAACCGCATTATTTTTATTAGCCAGCGCAACTATTTTCGCTGCCACCCCATCAAAAGCCGCTGTTGTTCCGGCAAAGGATGTTATTACTTTTTCAACATTGTCATCACAAAAAGGTGTTGCAGTTAAAGTTGAAAAAGGTATCGCTCAAAAAGCCATTGTCACCATTACCGACCAAAATGGTAATGTAATCAGGAAAGACGCCCTTAGCAACAAAAAAGGCCTTGAAAAAGCTTACATACTAAACCAATTGGATAATGGCGACTATACCATAACAGTGACATCAAACAACCAAACCCTTAAAAAGGCGATCCATGTTTATGACGAAGATGGTGCGAAAGAATTTATTGTTATCCAGTAACAGGGGACAGTAATTTTCATAATGAATAATTGGGGTCGCTTGCCACTTTTGGCGGGCGATTTTTTTTCACCTTTATTTTCAGCTATCCCGAATTCCATTACGGTGGCAACGATTTGAAAAAAAGTATAAACAATATAGGTTTCAGGGTGTTATATTTTCTAATAGAGATAAAATATATTTCTATGTATTAAAAAATTAAGTGAAAAGAAATCACAGCAATCGATCTAAAAGTATCGTGTTGTCACGATTTTCCAAATGATTAAAAACTAAATGTAAAAATCATGAAAACAGCAATTAAGTTATTAGCGATCGGCCTGCTCATAAGCAGCAGCGTTTTTGCAGGCACCCCTCCAAAAGCTAAACACGCTAAGGCGCCGTTAAAGAGTACCATGATCATGTTTTCGCCATTGCGTGCAAAAAAGGGTATTGATGTAAGGATAAGGAACCTGGTACCAGGACAAGAGATCGTACGGATTTACGACGGCGATGGGAATTATTACTGGCATGACGTGTCAAAAGCAAAGGCTTTTGAGAAAGGTTATATTTTAAACCAGCTGGCCGAGGGCGATTATACCGTTGAAGTTACATTGAATAAAACACGGGTTGAAAAACGCCTGATCCACGTTTATGACGAGGGTGAAAACAAGTGCGTGAAGATTGAAAAAGTAATGTAATTAAACGTTATTTTAAAGAAAGACGCCTTCAGGTTATTGAGGGCGTTTTTGTTTTAAAAATCTCAGGCTGTACATGGGTATTCGTCTCTTCAAAACAGTCCTTCATCTATATTTTATATTTTCTTATCGATAATGCTTTAAGGTATTCATTTATATTTTTACCTTTAATTGTGTCAAACCAACACAATGAGACTGTTGCCAAATTTACCGGCAGCGTTTAAACCAATTAAACCGCATTATGAAAAGAAAAAACTTACCTGTCTTATTTTGCTTAACCGGCGCATCTGCCCTGGTGTTACTGTTATCCGGGATGTCACCTAACCAATCTGCTGCCGATAGCCAACAATACCGGATGGACGATACCTCGGGCGTCATCTTTGTAAAAAATATAAACGGGCCTACATTGGGCTATTCTTCCAAATCGGGCGTTAAGATTTTAACGGTTGATGGTTTATCTTTTAAAGACTTAAACCGGAACGGCAAGCTTGATAAATACGAAGACTGGCGTTTGCCAGTTGACGAGCGCGCAAAGGACCTGGCTTCGCAAATGTCGATAGACCAGATAGCGGGGCTGATGTTATACAGTGCGCACCAATCGATACCGGCAGCATCCCGCGGGCCGCTTGGGGCCGGAACGTACGATGGCAAACCATTTGCCGATGGTATGAATGCCGCGGCAGTTTCTGACCAGCAAAAAGCTTTCCTGATAAAAGATAATTTAAGGCATGTACTGGTTACATCGGTACAAACACCGGCAATAGCCGCCCAATGGAATAATAACGTGCAGGCCCTGGTTGAAGGAGTTGGTTTTGGTATACCGGCCAACAACAGCTCGGACCCGCGGCATAGCGCCAACAGCGGGTTTGAATACACTGCAGGCGCTGGTGGCAAAATATCGCAATGGCCCGATGAATTGGGGCTTGCGGCAACTTTTGACCCCGCCGTAGTGCAGCAATTTGGATCAATTGCTGCGCAGGAATACAGGGCATTGGGCATCTCCACCGCGTTGTCGCCGCAGATAGATATGGGTTCCGAACCACGTTGGGTGCGTATCAACGGCACTTTTGGCGAAGACCCGCAATTAGATGCCGATATGGCCAGAGCTTATATAGATGGTTTTCAAACATCAGCAGGCGCTGCTGAAATAAAAGATGGCTGGGGTTATAACAGCGTGAACGCCATGATGAAACATTGGCCCGGCGGCGGCCCCGAAGAGGGTGGTCGCGATGCGCATTTTGCCTATGGCAAGTTTGCAGTTTACCCGGGAAATAACTTTGATGAACACCTGGTATCGTTTACCGATGGAGCGCTCAATTTAGCAGGCCCCACCAAAATGGCCGCTGCTACTATGCCTTATTACACCATCTCCTACGGCAGGGATAATGTAGGGGGCGAAAACGAAGGCAACAGTTACAACAAATACCTGATAACTGATTTGCTGCGCAAAAAATACAATTACGATGGCGTGGTGTGTACCGACTGGCTGGTTACGGCCGATGAAGGCAAAACACCGGATGTTTTTGCAGGTAAATCATGGGGTATGGAAACCAAAACTGTTGCCGAACGTCACTACAAAATATTAATGGCGGGTGTTGACCAGTTTGGTGGCAACAATGATGCAGGCCCGGTGATTGAAGCCTACAACATGGGCGTTAAAGAACATGGCGAAGCATTTATGCGTGCCAGGTTTGAGCAGTCGGCCGTAAGGTTGCTGAAAAATATTTTCAGGGTTGGTTTATTTGAAAATCCTTATCTTGATGTTGAACGCACTAAAGCTACCGTTGGCAAACCTGAGTTTATGACTGCCGGGTACAACGCCCAACTGAAATCAGTTGTAATGCTGAAAAACCACGACAATGTGTTGCCGCTTCAAAAAGGAAAAACCATTTATTTGCCCAAGAAATATACGCCTTCCATGCAGGGATTTTTTGGGCCGCCTTCAAAAGAAAGATATGACGATGCGGTGAGCGCAGCATTGATCGCCAAATATTTCAATGTCACAGACGACCCATCAAAAGCCGACTACGCCATTGTTTTTGTGAGCAGCCCCAGCGGCGGAGCCGGATATGATGCCGCTGATCTGAAAAACGGCAGCAATGGCTACGTGCCCATTACCCTGCAGTACGGCGTTTATACCGCTACCGACGCACGCGCACACAGTATAGCAGCCGGGGATCCCGTTGAGCCAGGTATTACCGATCGTACCTACAAAGGAAAAAGCATCACTGCTGCCAATTACCAGGACTTAAAAACCATTGAAGACACCAAAAAGGCTATGAGCGGCAAACCTGTTATTGTTGCCATTACGCTAAGCAAACCAGCTATTTTGGCGGAGTTTGAAAAAGATGCAAACGCAATAGTAGCAGGCTTTGGTGTACAAAACCAGGCCATACTGGATATTATTACCGGTGCGGCTGAACCGTCTGGTCTGCTGCCATTCCAAATGCCGGCTAACATGCAAACTGTTGAACTGCAGGATGAGGACATCCCGCATGATATGATCTGCTACACAGATGCCGACGGACACACTTATGATTTTGGATTCGGGATGAACTGGAAAGGACAGATCCAGGATGCGCGTACAGATAAGTACGTAAATATTATTCCTAAACCGGTCATCAGCCTAAAAGGCAATACCGCTACCATTGCAGCACCAAAAGCGGGCACGATAGTATTTTATACCATAGACGGAACTACCCCCGCATTTGTGGATGCCAACAAATATTCAAAGCCCTTTAAAGTCAGTAACGGTACAGTGATAAAAGCTATTGCTAAAAAATACGGGGTTGATAACAGTAGCCTGGTGGAAATTAAGGTTGGTGGTTAAATAATGATTTTTAAAAAGAACTGACTTCCTCATTATATTTAAACTAAGGTAAGGCGCTGTAACAGGCGCCTTTTTTTGTTGGCATTAGGCGATCGTTTTCTTTACTTCCTGTTTAGCAATAACTCATCAATCAAGCCCTTTAAACTTACGGACGCGCAGGCAATCAGTTCATCCGCAGCTCCGTAATATATGTACAACGTATCACCATCAGTTACTGTGCCTGTGGGGAAACAAACATCGTCCACGTCGCCGCCGGTTAGTTCATAATCCTGGTCGGGTTTAAAAAGCGGATAAGGTAAACGGGCAATTTCTTTTTGCGGATCATCAATATTCATTAATGCCGCACAACACGAATATTCGAAACCAACGCTGGTCTTTTTTACACCATGATAAATAATAAGCCAGCCGTGCGCTGTTTCAATTGGCGGGCAGCCGCTGCCAACGTACTCAATTTCATGAGGATATTTGGGTTCGAGGAAAATATGATCTGCAAAATTTGCAATATATTCCTGCCAAAACGATTCGGTAAGTTTCGCCAGGTCATCTACGGCGGCTATCTGTATGTCGGGTTTAATCCGATGCAGAAAAACCAACTGACCGTTTATTCGGCGTGGAAAAAAAACAAAATCCTTATCCGCCAGGATATTTGCGCCGGGGTTATAGGCGAGGTATTTTTTATTTAAAGGAGGATTATTCCCGGTTAGCTCGTCGAAATCGGCATACGATATTTTAGGTACGATAATGCCTTGCCTGGTAAAATGTTTAAGGTCGGTAGATGTAGCCAGCGCACCAAGTGCATTGTCTCCATCAAAAGCAACATAGCTCAGGTAATACAAACCGTCGATATTTACGATCCTGGGATCCTCCATCCCGTGCTTTTCGTAATCAAACTCCGGGGATAGTATGGGTTTATCCCAGCGTTCTTTTATCTTCATATCTTTATCAAACACGCAATAGCCAATGGACGATTGGTTTTTGATTTGGACGGCCCTGTAAAAGAAAACCGTATCGTCGCCCGCTTTTATAACAGCCGGGTTCAGCACGCTTTCGTTCTCGAAGGTCAGTTCTGTTTTCCGTAGTACAACACCCTCTTTATGTACCTTTATCATAGCTTAAAAACCTTTAGCGTATTTGCTTTTTTTATCTAAACAGCCTATAATACCCTCAATTACCCCTTTTGTTTCGTTTGGATCGCTTACGCGGACAGAAAAAGTCCCGGCTTCCTTGGCGGGGTAATCATTGCCGCCGGGAAAAATGGCGTCGCCAATAAAAATCATCTCGCTTATCTTAATCCCTAAAATGGCATGCAGTTTATGGATGCCATACTTTTTGTCGATTCCCTTTTTGGTGATATCAACAGAAGTGGCCCCGCCAAGATTTACGGCAAACTCCGGGATCATTTTATCTAAGAGGTCTTTTATTTTTTTGCGTTTCTTAAAATCAGGGTCCCATTTTGTTTTTTGGCTCAAAGGCGCCTGCTGCCCCAAACCCGAATAGGTGATCTGGCTGCCGCGGTCTTCAATTGTTTCGCCCCAAACCTTTTTCGCCTTAAAGCCCGATTCGTCAACCGCCTGGTTTAACGAACTGATAACTTTTTGTTTTTGGATATCTGTGAAATTTTCGGCGTATAACTCTTTCCAGCCTGATTTTTTATAGCGAAAGAACTTAGTGCCACAGGTTGGCAGGATAGATAGGTTTTTGAGTTTGGCGCCCCTGGGCAAATGCCCTATCACTTGCTTATCAAATTGGGGCCAATCGCCACCCGATATTACAGCCACCCTGGCAACTGTTAAAAGTGCAGCCAAACGAACGGCCATATCATTATCGATAGCCGCTTTGCTTTCGGCGAGCGTACCATCAAGGTCAAATACGATTAGTTTCTTCATATTTATTAGTCATTGGTCATTTGCTGCGCGTCATTAGTCATTGGTTGGCGTTGAAGGACAACCTGAATGGATGACTTATGCAGGCAAGGCAATTTCAAGTAAAACCAGGTTATCTTTTGGCACAATGGGACAGGAGCCCACCGAAGCTGGCAAAAGCATTACTTCGCCTTTTTTTAGCGGATATATTTCATTTTTGTATTCCAGTTCGCCGGCGCCGTCAACGCCTACCAGTATCCGTGACATGGCATCTTTCCCTACCATGAAGGGTTCGGCGCCTGTGTGTCGCCAAACTTTAAAGTGATCATCTGCAATTAATAATTCCCTGAGTTCGGGACCATCATCCTCTTTAACCGGCTGCTGTGGCTTTATCGCGACTTTTGTAAAATCGATACAGGCAATAGCTTCCTCAACCTGCAGATCGCGGGGTTTACCGGTTTTTTCGTCAATCCGGTCCCAGTCATACAGGCGATACGTAACATCACTATTTTCCTGCACCTCAAATACCACAACATCACCCAGCGTGTGTACCGTACCGGCTTTAATTAACACACTATCGCCCACTACCGGCTCAAAATGGGCCAGGTCATCTGCCACTTTATGAACAGCAAGTTTATCACGTATATCTTTTTCATTGGTTCCTGGTTTTAGCCCGGCATAAATTATAGGATCATTGCCTGTTTCCAGCACTACCCATGCTTCGGTTTTACCATGCTCACCTTTCGGGATATATTGCGTTAAATTATCGGCCGGGTGTACTTGTACCGAAAGGACTTGCTTACAATCTAAAAACTTAAGCAACAGGGGAAACCGTTTAAACTGGGTCGCCAGTTCACCTAATAATTGTTGCGGCGAGTGGCCCATGACCTGTCTAATAGTCTGCCCCTTCAGTTTGCCATTTGTTATTTTGCTGGGATGATCGTCACGGTCGCTCAAAATCCAGGCTTCTCCTATCGGATCATCGGCGGGGAGGGGTTTGCTCAGCAAATGCGATAGCCGACGGCCACCCCAGATGCGATACTGATAAAGCGGGTCGAATTTTAACGGATAAAGATCTGTCTGCTCCATGTATCATCATAACACAAAGAGCGACTGTAAGTTTGTAACAAGACAGAAGTGTTTACCACAAATTTGCAAAACCCGGGGGGTCACTTAAGATTTTTCCATCTCTGGTGTATACTCCCCTCTCCGGGCAGCATTATCCAAACTAGCGCGATGGTACAGGATTTTTTGCGCAGCGGCAACGTTTTCATCTTTACCTTTCCATACCTCCATGGCGGGCTCCTGTATGGCGCGTGCGAATGAGAACGTGAGCGCCCAGGGTAATTTACCTTTGAATTTAACGTGCATGGCATTTAAGTGTGCGGTCGCCAGCTCGGGTGATTGCCCCCCTGATAAAAATGCCACACCCGGCACAGCAGCCGGCACCGATTGCAACAAACAATTAACGGTAGCCTCAGCAACCTGGTCGATAGTCGCCGGTTTTGGGTTGCTTAACCCGGGCAAAATCATGTTGGGTTTTAATATTAGATATTTAAGGTTAACATTTTGGGCAAACAGCTGATCGAAAAGCACATGCTGTACTTTCATACTCACATCAAAACACTTTTTAAGATTATGCGATCCATCCATCAATACCTCAGGTTCAACAATAGGCACTATGCCGGCTTCCTGGCACTGCGCTGCATAGCGTGCCAAAGCATGCATATTAGCTTCAATACTGCCCCTGGTGGGTAACACGGAATTAATATTTATGACGGCACGCCATTTGGCAAACCTTGCGCCCAATTTGTAGTATTTATCCAGCCGCTCCCTTAAATCATCAAGGCCAAGGGTTATGCTTTCACCCGGAAAGCCTGCGAGGTCGGTGGTACCTTCGTCTACTTTAATGCCGGGTATAATACCTGCCTGTTTTAAAACGTCAACAAACGGCACACCGGCTTTTGTAGACTGGTATATGGTTTCGTCGTACAAAATTGCGCCGCTAAGGCATTTACCAAGACCGGGGGTAGTTACTATTAACTCGCGGTAAGCCCGGTGATATTCAATAGTGGTGGGAATTCCGACTTCTTCAAAACGTTTGTTAATGGTGTGGGTACTTTCGTCCATCGCCAGCAAGCCTTTGTCGCCGGCAAATAAAGCTTTTACGGTGTGCGCAAGTTCTTTTGTTTTCATGGTTGTGATGTCTCCTTTCAGGGGGTTGGGATGTATCAGTTTGTTCTTTAAACGCTATCAATAACAAGTTTATAAATTAATTGTTATTAAAAAAAGCGATTTAGGATTATCCCGAAAGAATTACAAAAGCCAAACACAAAAGACATTTATCAACGTTATTGCAATAGCGAAGCAGCTCCATCATCCAGCATAACGTAAGCCTGTGGTAGTTTTTGAAAGATAGAGGCCGGTACCGCTTCACTAATATCTCCCTGCAAGGCTTTTGCCATAATGGGTGCTTTTTTCTCCCCGGAAACCACCAGCAGCGGCATTTTAGCCTCCTGCAAATGTTTAAGGCCAAGGGTTATCCCTTCAGTAAGCTGCGTTTGTTGCTTAAAGTATTTCTGGCCTACCGTGATGGTAACCTCCGCCAGCGGCGAATGATGCGAATGCAGGTTAAAATCAGTCCCCGGTTCATTCAATCCAATATGGCCGTTCATGCCAATACCCACCATCATCACATCCAGGGGACCGTGGGCTTTGATAAAATCATCCATTTTGCGGCAGGTGGCATCCAGATCAGCGGCTTTCGCGTCGAAAAAATTCGCTCTTTCAGGCTCAACATCCATCGGCGTAAAAAAGTTTTCGAACAAGAAATTTGTACAGCTGCCATCATCATCCTTATCCATACCAACCCATTCATCCAGACCAACAAAATAACATTTGCTAAAATCCACCTTCCCTTCGTTTGCATCGGCAACTAAATAGCGCAAAACACCGGCAGGCGACTCACCTGACGGAAAGCAAAGCAGTGAATCGGGTTTGGTTTTAACCTGCTTTATGATAATATCAGCAGCTGCGCGGCTCATTTTATCATAATTACTATACTTCAGTATATTCATTTGTTTGGCTGTTCAATGGTTAACAACTATTGTAAATTGAAACTATCTTCCAGCCTGATATCATCCGAAGCGCTGCCGATCATTAGCCTGAATTCGCCTGGCTGGGTGATACGCTCAAGCTTATCGTTGTAAAACGAAAGCTTTTCCTTGTCGATAGTAAAGGTAATAGTCTTGGTTTCGCCGGGTTGCAGCATCATTTTTTCAAAGCCTTTCAGTTCCTTTATGGGGCGAACCGGCTGTGCCACCATTTGGCGCAGGTAAAGCTGGGCTACTTCCTCACCCGCGTATTTGCCGGTATTTTTTAAATCGAATGAAACGGTAATTACCTCTTTATTGATCATGGTTTTTTTGCTGAACTTTAAATTGCTGTAACCAAAAGTGGTATAGCTTAAACCATGGCCAAAAGCAAATTTGGGGCTATTGGGCAAATCGATATACGCCGAGGTATAATTTACGTCATTATCGCCATGAGCCGGCCTGCCTGTGTTATAGTGGTTATAGTAAATAGGTATCTGCCCTTCGGTACGCGGAAAAGTGATGGGCAATTTCGCGGCAGGGTTGTATTTGCCGTAAAGCACATCGGTAATGGCGTTACCGGCCTGGTTACCCAGCCACCATGTATATAAAATGGCGGGAGCATGGTCGGCAGTCCAGTTAAAAACCATAGGGCGGCCCGCCATCAGCAATACAACTACCGGTTTCCCGGTCCCCACTATTTTTTGAATCAGTTCTTCCTGCACGCCCGGCAAATGAATGTTTGAGCGGCTCTTGGCCTCACCGGTCATATCAAATCGTTCGCCCATTGCCATCACCACAACATCGGCCTGCATAGTGGTTTTAAACGCTTCGTCAAAACCTGCACGGCTCGTGTCGGTTATATCACATCCTTTGGCGTAAAGCAGTTTTGTTTTACCGGCCTGTTGCTCCAAACCCTCGTACAAGGAAACAATCTGGCTCTCATCGCCCACATCCAGCGACCAAAAGCCTTTCATCTCTTTTTTTAGTTTAGCAAGCGGACCAATAACAGCAATGGAATTTAAATCGTGAGATAACGGCAACACCTGGCCCTCATTTTTTAACAACACAATACTTTTTCGGGCAATATCCCGTGCGGCTTCCAGGTGTTCAGGGGTGTTCATTGCGCTTTGTTCGCGGTCGGCGTTGCTGAATCGATAAGGGTCATCAAATAAACCCAATTCATATTTCTTGGTCAATATCCGTCGTACAGCAGCGTCAATAGTTGATACCGACACCTTTTTATCTGCTACCAGCTTTGCCAGGTTTTTAATATAGCTGCGGCTTTCCATATCCATATCATTACCTGCGTTTATTGCAGCTTCGGCCGCCTCGTAGTTATCCTTCACATATCCATGATTTATCATTTCGCCTATCGATCCCCAATCGCTTACCACAATACCCTTAAAGCCCCATTTGCCTTTTAAAATATCGCGCATGAGGTAACTATTGGCGCTTGCGGGGGTACCGTTTAAGTCGTTAAATGAGTTCATAAATGTAGCTGCGCCTGCATCGAGGGCCGCTTTAAATGGCGGCAGGTAAATTTCCCAAAGGGTGCGCAAGCTCATATCTACGCTGTTATAATCGCGGCCGCCAATTGCTGCTCCGTAAGCCGTAAAATGCTTGGCGCAGGCCATTACAGCGTCTAAATTACCTAATCCCTTTCCCTGGAATCCTCTCACCCGGGCAGTTGCAATCAGCGAGCCCAGGTAAGGATCTTCACCAGCACCCTCCATCACACGGCCCCATCTTGGGTCACGGGCAATGTCAACCATCGGGGCAAAGGTCCAGTGTACGCCGCCTGCAGCTGCTTCGGTAGCCGCAATCCGGGCCGAACGCTCAATCGCGGGCAGATCCCAACTGGCTGCTTCGCCCAGCGGAATAGGAAAAGTTATGCTATAGCCGTGAATTACATCCTGACCAAATATCAACGGAATCTTTAAGCGCGACTGCATGGCAGCTTCCTGGAATACGCGGGTATGTTTTACGCCCACTATATTTAGTACCGAGCCTACTTCGCCTCGTTTAATGGCATCCAGTTTGTTGCCTACATCGGTCGTCACAGGGCCGGTTGCCTCCCAATCGCCATTGTATTGATTAAGCTGACCTATTTTTTCGGCAAGTGTCATCTTTTTTAATAAAGCATCAACCTTTTGGGCAATAGTTAGGGACTGGGCATTTACGCTCCTGATAGCAATCAGCGTACATAAACACATTAGCATGAAGGGCTTAAAGCGGTTCATCGGCGAAAAAGTTAAAGATATTTTTAATTAAGAGAATACATTTATAATTGGTTGTCCGAAAACAACTCAAGATTACTCAATTATATCTTAATTATAAAATTCATGCAAAAACTGGACAGTTTTTATAACATGTTCAATTTTTGGCAAAAAATTGAACATGTTTCTTTTTTTGTCCAGTTTTTTTGCTTAAAATTGCATCATGTTCAGAAATTGATAAAAAAATGAACATATTAATTAGATGCCTTACGATAGAAACATACCCTTCAATGATATTTCAATACTTCCGCCATCAGCGGAAATTGAAAATGATGTCGATATCCTGAAGAAACTGGTATCATCCTCCAGAGCTTTAGCGACGGTGAACAGCAGTATGCTGCGGCTGCCTAATCCGTACATGCTGGTAAACACCATAGCTTTACAGGAAGCGCAAACATCAACGGCGATTGAAAATATTTTTACAACCGAGGACGAATTGTACAAGGCAATTTCTGATACTGTACAGGAAGACAACGCAAACACAGCGACAAAAGAAGTTCTACGGTATCGTGAAGCGTTATGGGAAGGATACAGGTTGATAAATGAAAAAAAGATAATTGATATGGATTGTGTTATAAGCGTATTCAGGCAGGTAAAAAATTCATCTGCCGGGCTACGCTCCCCACAATCACAAACAACCATCAAGCGGGGGCAAAGCGAATTCAGGGCGGGCGAAACAATTTATACTCCGCCCAGGGGTGTTGGTTTAATAGAAAAATTAATGGATAACCTTTTAAACTATTTAAACAATGATGAACAGTACCCGGCTGACCCGCTAATTAAAATGTGCATCGCGCATTATCAGTTTGAAGCCATTCACCCTTTTCAGGACGGCAACGGACGAACCGGCCGTATTTTAAACCTACTTTACCTTGTTAACAAAGGTTTATTGTCGCAGCCAACGTTGTACCTGTCCAAATACATTATTATTCATAAGGACGACTATTATTATAATTTGAGTGTTGTAACACAGCGGGGCGGGTGGAAAGAATGGATATTGTATATGCTGGATGCAATTGAAAAAACATCAGGATTAACCAACAGCCTGATCAATGACATTATAAATCAGATGAACGCAACGCTTGATTACGGCAAATCAAAGTTAAAGTGGTACAACAAAGAGATAAATGAATTTATTTTTAGTCAGCCATATTTAAAACCGGCAGCTATCGGCGCTTTAATTGAACGGACATCCCGCACAACTTTATCGAAATATATGAGCGATCTGGTAAATGCAAAAATCCTTAGCCCGCAAAAAGATGGGAAAGAGGTTTACTACATAAATGACGATCTTATCAGGATATTGCGGGGATAAACCAGGCAGCAAAAAGCCCCCTGAGAAATGTCAGAGGGCTTTGATTTACCTTTTAATTATTTAGAATGACTTGACAATCCGTCGTGGTGAAATTCCTCCAGATAACCGCGCTCATTGATAGCATAGCGGGCATCGGAAGTATCGCGATAATTTCTAGGTAGTTTAATGGCCCTTGATTTCTTTTTTACGGGAAAGAATAAAGGTAGCACCAGCAACGCCATCATGGTGCTGATTGTTAATACTTCAATAACCATAATTTTTCATCTTAGATAAACAAATAACGAAAGCATTGATAATTGGTTTTATTTAAATACCGAAACCGCGTTAACAGGTTTAAATATCCAGGTCTTATGCCATCGGTTATAACAAAGCTAAATGAATGCCAAATTATTTCATAGCGATAAAATATAACTTAAAAATTGGTAACAAAGCATTATTTAAACCTGAAAAATTATCGGTATAGCCATTTTTATCTATCATTTTGATAAGGATTTATCACTTTAATAATAATTTTATTAACCGGATTTTTCCTCAAAACAGATGAATTTGGGTAGTTGGAGGAGGATTTTCTGCGCAAGATATTGCTATGCATGCATAGTTTTATAAACACCTGCTACTAATAAAAATACAAGTGAGGTAACACTAAATAGTACTTTTATGTGTTTAATCATAAAATCACAAACCGATGCTTAAAATTGCTTATCCTAAAAGATCCCATTACGCTTCAGTTTTGATAGCGGCGTTTATATTTGCCGGCTGTGGCGGTTCCACTGGTCAGTCAAAGCAAGACTCTGCAAAACTGGCCACGTTTGGCTCCAACTCCAATTCGAATATATTGCTGGGCGCTGGCAGCACCTTTGTTTATCCGCTGTTTTCGAAAATATTTTCGGAGTACGCCAAAGAGAGTCATGTACTGGTCAATTATCAATCCATAGGTTCGGGCGGCGGCATTTTACAGCTCACCAACAAAACCATAGATTTTGGCGACTCGGATGCACCATTGAACGACGAACAAACCAAAAAGATTGGTGTTCCGGTACTGCACATCCCGATGTGCGCTGGCGCGGTAGTGATCAGCTATAACCTCCCGGAATTAAAAAGCAAACTAAAGCTTACACCAGATGTATTGGCTAATATTTTTTTAGGGAAGATCACGAAATGGGATGATGCGCAGATCAAAAAAATAAATCCGGGCGCAGCGCTTCCTGCCACCGATATCCTGATTGTACACCGCTCCGAAGGTAGCGGAACCACTAATATTTTTACCACTTATTTATCCAAAGTAAGTGCCGATTGGAACACCAAACCCGGCAAGGGATCGGCTATCAACTGGCCGGCGGGCATTGGCGGCAAAGGGAATGAAGGCGTTTCCGGATTAGTAAAACAAACGCCAGGAGCTATTGGCTATATCGAGCTGGCTTACGCCATGCAGAATAACATGACCTTTGCCGACATGCAAAATAAAAGTGGCAATTTCATAACGCCAACGGTTGCCTCAACCAGTGCGGCCGGGAACATCAACATCCCGGACGATGCAAAGGTATCCTTAAGTAATACTGATGCGGCAGACGGTTACCCGATAAGCGGTTTAACCTGGGCGCTCATCTACAAGGAACAAAATTACGATGGCAGAAGCCTGCAACGGGCCGAAAAAATGGTTAAAATGCTTTGGTGGAACGTTCATGAAGGACAAAAATACTGTGCCGGGCTTGATTACGCACAACTATCGCCGGCGGCGGTTACTGTTGCCGAAAAGATATTAAAATCGGCCACGTTTGATGGTAAGCCGATATTGCCGTAAATTAAGTTAAAAGATTACTTTTAAGCCCGACGGAAATTCTTTGGGCTTTTTTTATTTGGATATATGTGGTTAATTTGGCCTTATGACAATTGGCGAAAGGATCATTCAATTTAACAGGCAGGTGGAGTTTAACGGACAATTGCCGCCCGGCATCCGCATCATGAATCCGTTTAAGGAAAGTCTACAGGTTGACTTAATTATGGAAGAATTTTACCGGAAATACTATAACGATCATAATAAACGCCACCTGATACTGGGCATAAACCCCGGCAGGTTTGGCGGTGGTGTTACCGGCATTCCTTTTACAGACTCAAAACGGCTACGGGATGGGTGTGGTATAAATTACACCGGGAAGGAAACACATGAGCCATCGTCGGTATTTGTGTATGAGGTGATTACTGCTTTTGGCGGCCCTGCAGAATTTTACAAACATATCTATATCAATTCGATGTGCCCATTGGGTTTTACATCAATAAACAACGCAGGTAAAGAAGTTAATTACAACTATTACGACAGTAAAGAACTCACAATGGCTGTTTATGATTTTATGGTTGAAAACATCAGAAAACAGATAGCAATAGGTAATTACACCGACACCTGTTTTTGCTTCGGCACGGGTAAAAACGAAACTTTTTTGCGAAAGCTGAATGATGAACATGGTTTCTTTAACCGGATAGTTGCGCTGGAACACCCGCGGTTTATCATGCAATATAAAGCAAAAACAAAGCAGCAATACATCGATAAATATATTGCTGCTTTTAACGCCGCTATAAACGGTGATTAGATAATATGCTGTTACCTATGCTTCAACCTGCATAGTCTTTTAAAACTTGTTTCGCTTCACCTAAACCATCAATCCCAAGTTCAATAACATCACCGGCTTTAAGGTAAACATTGGGTTTCATCCCCAGGCCAACGCCTGCGGGGGTACCTGTGGATATAATATCGCCGGGCAGTAAAGTCATAAACTGGCTGGTGTACGATACCAAATGCGGTATGTTAAAAATAAAATTGGCTGTAGTACCATCTTGCATGATCTTACCATTCAGCTTTAGCCATAACCGCAAATTGTGCGGGTCGGCTATTTCATCTTTTGTGGCAAAAAACGGGCCTATGGGTGCAAACGTATCGCAACCTTTTCCTTTGTCCCAAGTGCCGCTTCTTTCTAACTGAAATTCGCGTTCGGATACATCATTATGCAACACATATCCCGCAACATAGTCCATCGCATCAGCTTCCTCAACATAACTGGCTTTTTTACCGATGACAACGGCCAGTTCAACCTCCCAGTCGGTTTTTTTTGAGTTTTTGGGGATGATAATATTATCGTTGGGGCCAACAATGGCAGTAGTCGCTTTCATAAATATTACCGGCTCCGGCGGAGGGGTAGCATTTGTTTCGCGGGCATGATCAACATAGTTTAACCCGATACAAATCAGCTTTGATGGCCGGGCAAGCGGGCTTCCCAAACGCACATCATCACCAACTTCTTCCAGCATATTAGTTGTTACAAAATCTTCCAACCGGTTAAGGCCATCGGTTTCAAAAAATTGTTCGCCATAGTCTTCGCCAAATGCGGAGGTATTGTATCGTTTGTCATTAATAATCACCCCCGTTTTTTCTTTTCCGGGCTCTCCAAATCGTATAAGCTTCATTGCCTGTTTGTGTGTTTTAATTTATGCTGATAGAAAGTCAAAGACTCAATTATTTAATGTTATAAAGCCCCCATCAATAGGATAATCGCAACCGGTAATAAAACCAGCTTCGTCCGAGCACAGGTATAAGGCCAGTGAAGCCACTTCATCAGGTTGACCCATGCGGCCAATGGGCTGGGTTTTGGATAGTTTTTCAAAAATCTCAGCCTCCTGCCCGGCGTAGTTTTTGGAGATGAAGCCGTCTACGAACGGGGTATGAATCCTCGCGGGGGAAATACTGTTACAGCGTATGTTATCGTGCAGATAATCCCGCGCAACTGATAAGGTCATGGCATGTATCGCCCCCTTACTGGTTGAATAGGCAAACCTGTCGGTAATGCCTACATGAGCCGCAATAGAGGCAGTATTCAATATTACCCCACCATTATTTTCTTTCATTAAAGGGATTGCAGCAAATAAGCAGTTGTAAACTCCTTTTATATTGACATTGTAAATCCGGTCGAAATCCGCTTCGCTGGTATTATCCGCGCGACCAATATGCGCTATACCGGCATTATTTATCAAAATATCAATTTTACCTATCTTATTAAAGGTGTCAACCACCTGCTGCTGGCTGCTAACATCGCAAGTATGGCTGAAAGCTGTGCCACCGTTGCTCGTTATCTCAGCAAGGGTATCCGAAGCAGCGTCAGCATTTAATTCGATGACATTGACGGACGCACCCTGCCGGGCAAATAAAACTGACATTGCCCGCCCTATTCCGCTGCCACCGCCGGTTATGATCACTGATTTATTGGTTAGTTTAAACATATCTTTTTATTTCGGAATTCAGAAGGCCGATCCGATGGCTATCCGATTCGGATTTTTCTTTTGCTTTTGTATTCTGTCTCACGGATTTGTAATTCCGAAATCGAAATTCCGAATTCCGAAATCACAACGATATTCCTCTTTTCCAGGGAATCCAATCGTCCTGGCCCAACTGAACAGCTTTAGGTTCGGCTTCGCCGTTGG
>Ga0206865_1027_pt1 | contig 46997 bp, 40 predicted proteins | sample Alteio_BWOrgCont_39_FD_152628 | JGI IMG/M metagenome (GOLD analysis project Ga0206865, IMG submission 152628) | Enriched cells from forest soil in Barre Woods Harvard Forest LTER site, Petersham, Massachusetts, United States -... | ecosystem: Environmental > Terrestrial > Soil > Temperate forest >...
GCGAGTAGGTGTAACTCATCCACCCGTTTAGTTTGCCTGCTGTTTTTTTAATCAAAAATTCAATGCCGTAAGCTTTGCCCTGCGTGTTCAGCACCTCCTGTTCCACATGATGGTTTAACACCAGCGTTGCACCGCTTTTATAATCCAGGTAATCGTTAATCTTTTTGTAATAGCCTTCAATCGAAGTTTCTATTATATTGTCTGATGTGTTTTTATACAAGCCAATAGAAACCTGGTTACCGTACTGCGGCTTGATGTTTGGGTCGCTGAGTTTGTACACATCCGTTGGCGAAATGGCCGTTGAGTTTGATAACAGGTGAAGGTATTGCGTTAAGGTATTGTACCCGGCCTTTACGGACATATCATCACTTAAATAATAACGTGCAGAAAGCCTGATTTCCGGCCGCTGGTAGGTGTTTATCATCTGCCCTTTTTTGTAAGTGGTGCTATCCACAATGTTAACACTGGTTCGCGGCAGGTTTGGCGCATAGTTGTCAATGGTTTGCGGCCCCAGGTAATTGTATAGCGAATACCGCAAGCCCGCGCTGATGGAAAGCTTGCTGGTGATATCATACTTATCGCCCAGGTAAATGGCGCTTTCCAATGCTTGTTCCGTTGCTACCACATCGGGAACCACCAGGGATGGGTTTCCCATGGGCTGGTAATTACCGGGATCGACACTGTATTTTATCGTACTTAAACCAAAATCAAGTGTATTGTCTTTATTTAGATAGTAAGTAAAATCAGCTTTACCGTTTACCTGCCTGATACCGAAGTTAAGCTTGTAACCGTCAACCGGGATGGCGGCGCTGGCTACGCTGTACACGTACTGATCGGTCCCAACAGTTAGTACGCTAAACAGCTTATTATTGAAATTATGCTTCCATTTAATGTTGGCGTTGCGATTGCTGTATTGGTAAGTGGTGTCGCTGTTGAGCTTGAAATTATCGTTACTGAAATAGGTGGTGATGTACAAATTATTTTTGTCATCTATCCGGTGACTGATATCGAGGTTCAAATCATAAAATGATGCCGAACTATTGCGGTAACTTTGCGGTAATAATTTGAGCAACCAATCGGAGTAAGTGGTACGTGCGCCAAAAATAAAGGAAGTACGGTCCTTGATAATCGGCCCTTCAATATTCAACCTACTGGTAAGTAAGCCAATGCCTGCAGTCCCCGTAAATTTTTTCTTGTTGCCTTCCCTGTCGGTAACATCCAGCACCGATGATAAACGGCCGCCGTATTTTTCGGGAATACTGCTTTTATATAGCTCAATATCTTTTACGATATCGGGATTAAAGGCCGAAAAGAACCCAAAAAAGTGAGAGGGGTTATAAATGGTTGCATCGTTAAGCAATATGAGGTTTTGATCGGCGGAGCCGCCCCTTACATTAAAACCAGTGGTGGCCTCGCCTACCGATTGTACGCCTGGCAAGGTTAACACCACTCGCAGAACATCGGCTTCGCCAAAAACTGTAGGCACCTGTTTAATGCTTTTGATATCCACGCGACTAACCCCCAGCTCCACACCGCGCACATTGGCAACCTTTTCGCCCGATATTTTTACCTCTTTTAACGAGGTTACCTGTTCCTGCAGGTCAATGTTTAGTTTACCATCGCTGTAGAGCACTATATTGCGCCAGGTATCTTTCATCCCCAGCGCCTTTATAGATAACGTTTGCCTGCCGTGCGGCAGCGTGATGGAATAATAACCAAACATATCGGTAGCGACGCCGGTTTTTGTCGCTGCAACATATATACTTGCCGCAATAACCGGCTCGCCCGATTTTACATCGCGTAAATATCCGGCCAAAGTAGCCTTGCCCGGCTTGATGTGGTTGGTTTTTATCCCGATTTCGTAAAGTTTGTTTTCAATAGTGGCTACGGGTACTTTTTCTTCGGTTTCATCGGTGTAACCCGCGGGCGCTTTGGTTTTATTCTCGGCAACAACCCCGGGTTTCAACCCAAAATAACCAATAGGCAGGGCGGGGCTTAATATTCGCCCTTTTGTTAAGTACACCTGCTGGTTGATGATGGCGTACCGGAAAGTCGTATTTTCAAACGCCTTATCCAGCACCGTTTCCAAAGGTTTATCGGTTAAGCTGAGGGTTATTTTCAAACTATCAAACTGCGCTGCATCGTAATAAAAGGGGTAGCCTGTTTTTGCCTGCAGGTCATTTGCAAACTGGTCGATACTGGCATTCACAAAATTTACGCTGATCTTCTTCACGGTAATTTCCTGGGCTATCGCAGCCTTCAGAATAAGCAGGAAAAAGAAGAAAAAAAGGTAAATTTTTCTCATAAATTAATTTGATAAACGATCATAAAATGCAGCAATGGCGGCCATGGCCGCGCCAGGATCTTTCCTGAATTTGATCTTAATGGTTTTGATAAAGTTTTTAACCTGTTTTTTCTGGTCTTTTAAAACATCCAGCAGCGAACCTTCGCTGCCTATACTGTAGTAAACATTGTTTTTTCGGATAAAAAACGATTGCACAGGCTGCGCGAAGGTTGAAAATGCTTCCATGGTGCCGGTTGATGAGTTAACCTGTTTAACGCTGATAGTAGTGCGCTCTAAAACCTGTAAACGGCCATGATAAAGTTCATCGTAATAACCGCTTGGTATAACGGTATTGTTCGTCAATGTATCAGCATTGATATTGATAAAATGATGCCCTGGTAGATCAAAGTTTTGAACGGCGGATTTTATCAGGGCTATGTAGGAGGTATTATCATACAGCGGGGTTACCAGTTCATCTTTGTACAGATCGTACAATAGCTGGATACCTTTATACTCCACCCCGTCATAAAAAACATTCCCGGTCGAAGTTGTTTTTTGCAAAAAATAAGGTGTACCGTGCAACACGGTGGGATTGTAAAAAAAATAAGCGGGGCCGTTGTACAGCGCCGATTGCTCGCCCACGGCATTATCAAAAACCGCTTTGGCATTCGCAATTGCCATTTGTTCGGATTTGCCGGTATCGGCCGCTGTTTGCGCGCGCAAACCTTCCGAAAAAAGCAGGCTAACGCAGCCGATTGCAAAACACAAACGTATATTTTTCTTCATAACCCAGGTTACCTACTAAGTAAGGGGGTTTTTAAAGCCGGCTATAGCAGTTTTGTTAACGATGATGCCAATAATGTTCAGTGGAAACTAAACGACACCTGGCCGGATGATCAGACTAAGGCGACTTTATATACCACGCATATAAAAGCATTGTAATAATACCTGTAAACATCTACAAAATAATCAAATAATACTTGTCGGTTTTACAGGAAATGCGTCTGACTGACACAATAAAACATTCCGGCTTTTTACTAAACCAAACCTATTGCTTTCCTATTACGAAAATCGGAATCACCGGAATATATATTATTTAATTATAACAAAATATAAAACATCCCCGTATAAGTCGCACAACAACCGTTATATCTCCTATCCTGTGTATCAGTTGTTTTCAAAATATTATACCTAATAAAATACAATATGATGAATGAGCTTAACACCTCTGTCCTGGTAATTGACGACGAAGAAATGGTACGCGATAACATAGAAGATATTCTTGTTCCGCGCAGCATGTCGCAAGAGCAATATGGTATCAATAATGCCGTAAACATTTTGTTTGATGCGCCTGCCACCCTGCTTGCCCCACGTACCCGTAATATCCCTGTTTTTACGGTTGATAAAGCATCCAACGGACACGAAGGTATTCACAAGGTACGCCAGGCAGTTGAAAGCGGGCACCCCTATGCCGTAATATTTTTAGATATGCGCATGCCGGGTATCAATGGCTTAGAGACCGCTATAGAAATCAGGAAGTATGACGTTAAAGCCGAGATAGTATTTATTACTGCTTACAGCGATTGCACTATCGAAGAAATTGTTGAACAGGCCGGCCAAAATGTTGGCTATCATTGCAAACCTTATGCATCCGAGGAGATCATTCAGATAGCCACCAAGGCCGTTACCGATTACAACAAACTGCGTAACCTGGAAAAACTGATCGAGTCTATCGCTTCCATCGGCTTAAACCACCTGCAGCTTACATCACTATTAAAAAACATACTTGATCAGCTGGCCGGTTCGCTCGAAACAGATATGGCTCTGCTTGGCAAACTGCACGATGGTTACGTTTACGAAAAACTATTTTCGATAGGCGCCTTTGAAGAAAAGGTGAACCTTGACGAATTGATAGCGCGTGTAAAAGACATTAATATTGAACGCGACGAAGTAATACAGCTAAACGACCTGGTACTGGCCCGTTTGGATAACTACTCGGTTTTTGCACTGCTGAAAAATCATGGCAAGCTGAAGACCGAAAAAATGTACCTGCTGAAACTGTTTGTACAAAACGCGGCCCAGGCCATCCGCAACGCCGAACTGAACGAAAAACTGATCCAAAAGGAAAAGCTTTCGGCAGTAGGGCAGGTATTGGCTATGGTGATGCATGATCTGCGGTCGCCTATAAAGAACATTAAATTTATTACCGGCATGATGCGCGATGAGGGCGACACCAGCGAGATGGTTGACCTGATTGATCAATCAGCTGAGCAGGCTTCCAAAATATTCGACGACTTCCTTGATTTTATTAAAGAAACCAAAATAACCAAGGTATCGGTTAATGTAGATAAAATAGTATCCGAGGCTATTATACAGGCAAAAGCAAGAGCCGGTATTGAGCGGGTAACTATCACTAAAAACATACCCGACTGGCTTGTTGTACCGGGCGATGAAAGCAAATTGCGGGGCACCATCATTAACCTGGTAAATAACGCCATTGACGTGCTGCATGATAAAAATGTAACCGACGGAGCCATCACCATTTCGGCCTGCGTGGAAGATAAAGAGGTGACCCTTTTTATTACCGATAACGGCCCCGGCATCCCGGCCGAAATAAAAGATACCCTTTTTGAGCCCTTTGTTACCTGCCGCAAAAAAAATGGCACCGGTTTAGGCCTGTCCATAGTAAAACAATTTATAATGGGCCATGGCGGTAAAATTGCGGTGTATAACAACAACGGCGCCACATTTACCATAACACTGCCATTGTAAATTAAATATCCTATTCAAATCACTCCTAAACAGCATTCTATAAATGATCCAGGTAAAAAATAAAAGCACCATAGTAACTCCTGCAACTGAAGCCGAAAGCATCGACAGGTATAAGGCAATTGTACACGCATCGGATATTGGTGCATGGGAATATTTCCCGGATACTGAATCATTATGGTGCAACGATGTTTATTTTAGTATGCTGGGCCGCGATATTAAGGATTATGATTTTTCAAGCAGCAACAATTTAAAAGAGGTCTGGATTGATTTGCTGCATCCCGAAGACAAAGAGATTGCAACAAACAGTCTATCGGCCTACCTGGAGAACCCTGAAGGCACGCACGAAAGTTATTTCAGGATGAAACACAGCGATGGAAGCTGGGTGTGGATATGGTCGCGCGGGCGGATGTATCATAACGAAAAATCGGGCTATGGTGCTGTTGGCACACATGTGGATATTACCCGGCATAAAAAGGCCGAGGAAGCTATACAACGTGAACGTATTTTATTGCGCACCTTAATTGACAACCTGCCGGACACCATTTATGTAAAGGATATTAAGGGCCGCAAAATTATTGCTAACTGCGCCGATGTTAAAATGATTGGCTTCACAAGCGAAGAAGATGTTATCGGCAAAACCGACCTCGACCTGTTTAACAATGCAATTGGCTTGCGCGGATATGAGGACGATATGAGTATCCTGAAAACCGGCGAAGCCATCAACAACCGCGAAGAGTATTTTATAGATGCCGCAGGCAACACACGCTGGCTGCAAACCACTAAAATACCGGTGCGCGATGAACGTGGCCGCATTATAAGGCTGCTGGGCATTGGGCACGATATAACGTTGCGGAAGCAATCGGACGAGGTTTTAAACAAACTGAATGAAGACCTGCGCCTGCAATCAGAAGAATTAAGCAAACAGGCAGACGACCTGAAAGCGCTAAACCGTCAGCTCGAAAAACAAAAAGAGCAGGAGATGGAAAAGGCCATTGCCCAGGGTAAATTTGAAATAGCATCGGAGTTTTTGCATGATATTGGCAATGCCATGGTTGGGCTTGGCTCGCACTTAACCCGCATAAACCGTGTGGTGGAGCAAAACAATATTGGCAATATTAAAAGTTTAACGGTGTTTTTAAAGACGCACCAAACGGCCATAGCCAGCGCCATAGGCCCGCAAAAAGCCGCCGCCCTTATTTCGGTTACCGAAGGTATTGAAATGACGCACACCGACAACGCCGCCGAAATAAATAAATCCATCACCGAGCTGTTAAATATTATCACCCATATACAGGAGATATTGAATATTCAACGGCAGCTGGTACGCGGTCATAAGGGCGCACACGAGCGTAAACTGGTTAATCTGGAAAATATTATACAGGATTGCAGGTCGATGTTATTTGCATCGATAGATAAAAAAGGCATACAGTTTGCCATAAACATTCAACCGGGCAGCTACAACATTAAAGGCGATCATACCAAGTTGATGCAGGTGATATTAAACATCCTGAAAAACAGCATCGAAGCAATAAACATGGACGCAAAAGAGAAAAATATCGCGATTAACATGCACGCTGAAGGTAACGTACTGGAACTATCTGTTACGGACAACGGGCAAGGCTTCGACTCCAAAACCGCCGACTTGTTTTTTGTACGCGGCTTTACCACCAAAAAGAATGGCACCGGCCTGGGCTTATACAATTGCCGCACCATTATTGAAAGCCATACAGGCACATTCGATATCAAAAGCGACGGACCAGGCAGCGGTGCGGTAACCACTATCAGGTTTGCCATCTAAAAAAATATTATTTTATTATATCGATGGTCGCCGGTTAAAGGCGGCCATTTTTTTTTGTAACAACGCGCTTTTAGGTCTTTGTTATCGGATCAATCTGGGTTGCCTTGTGCTAAAACGGGTAGGCCCTAACGGGCCACAAATGGATCGCTTTATGCACGGTGCTACCAATAGATAGGCCCTACGGGCCATGGGGATGCCGCCAGCGAGATTTTTTTCAACACCAAATCTGGCCCGTTAGGGCCTACCTATTTGTAGAAAAATAAATAGCAGTAAAATTGCCCCGTCAGGGGCTACCCATTCGCGAAGGGCGACCCCACGCTTTGGCGTTCGGTTTTTAAATGTTATCTCCTTATATGTTCCCGTTATCAGGATAATTTTTTATTATTGTTTCACACTTTATATAAACCAAACAATCGTATGAAAACAACCACCCTGATCGCTTTATTATCCGTTTTTTTATTTTCGGCCTGCGAGTATAAAACCAAGCCCGACAGCCCGATAACAGGTACCTGGCAATTACTTTCGCATACCGCCATAACCAAAGGAAAAAGCGAGGTGACGGATTATACCAAAGATCAAAAGATGATAAAGATCATCAACGACACGCATTTCGCCTTTTTAAACCATACCATCAACACACCCAAAGATTCGACCAACAGTTTTGACGGCGGCGGCGGCGCGTACACTTTAAACGGCGACAAATACACCGAACACCTTGATTTTTATAAAGACAAAAATTGGGAAGGTAAATCGTTTGATTTCACCATTAAATTTGCGGGAGACACCCTGATACAAACCGGTATCGAAAAGGTTGAAAAAGAAAATGTCAACCAAACCATTATTGAAAAATATTTGAGAATTAAGTAGACCATTAAAAGGGCGGATTTGTTTTTTTGGTTTCGATAAAAAATCAAGACTGTTTGGAACAAATCCGGATGATTATTGTTTCCAAATAAAAGACATTGTGATTGAACACTTCGCTAGTAATAAATCCGCCACCGATAAGAACGCCCAAAACCAGCTTTTAGATAATTTGCCGGTAGCGGTTTATACCTGCGATGCCAAAGGAAAGATCGTATCATATAATACCGCCGCGGTAAAACTATGGGGTGCGGCCCCCCAAAAAGGACAGGAAGCGTATTGTGAGTTATGGCGGGTTTTTTATCCCGATGGTGAGCCATTGCCCCCGGAAAGATGCCCTGTTGCCGTAGCGCTGAAAACAGGCACGGCAATTAACGGCGAAGAATTTATAGCCGAACGGCCCGATAAAACAAGAGTACATATATTATCATACGCGATTCCGCAGTTTGATGAGAAAGGCAAACTCACGGGCGCCATTGATACCCTTATTGACATTACCGCGCAAAAGCAGGGCGAATCGACTGAAGCGATGCTGGCAGCCATCATTACCTCGTCCGACGATGCTATCATCAGCAAAACCTTGAACGGCACCATAACAACCTGGAACGAAGCTGCGGAAAACATGTACGGATTTACCAGGGAGGAAGCAATGGGCCAGCACATAAGCCTTATTATCCCGAACGAAAGGCTTGACGAGGAAACTGTAATCATCGATAAAATAAAACACGGGGAGCGCATAGAGCATTTTGAAACGGTTAGAAAAAGTAAAACCGGCCTGGAAATCCCTGTTTCACTTACCATCTCGCCTATTAAGGATGCAGCCGGAACAGTGGTTGGCGCATCGAAAATTGCAAGGAACATAACCCGTATAAAGGATGCCGACAGCATGCTGAAACGATATGCCGATAAACTGGAGATTTTAAATGACTTCAGCAAGGTAGTATCCGAAAGCCTGGATATCGAGACCATTTTGCAAATAGTAACCGATACCACAACCCGGTTAACCGAGGCCGCTTTTGGTGCTTTTTTTTATAACAAGACTGATGACAAAGGCGAGTCATACACGCTTTATACGCTTTCGGGAGCACCGCGTGACGCTTTTGAAAAATTTGGGATGCCCCGCAACACAGCAGTATTTAATGCCACGTTTACCGGCGAGGGTATTGTGCGCGTGGATGATATAACCAAAGACCCAAGATACGGCCACAACCCGCCGCATCATGGACAGCCCAAAGGTCATTTGCCGGTGGTTAGCTATATGGCTATTCCGGTGAGGTCAAAAGATGGCTCGGTCATTGGCGGTTTGTTTTTTGGACATCCGGAACCCGGTAGATTTACCGAAGAGCACCAGCAACTGCTGGAAGGTGTGGTATTGCAGGCAAAAACAGCGTTGGACAATGCCAAAATGTACGACGAAATAAAGAGCCTCAATGAAAAGAAAGACGAATTTATAGGCCTGGCAAGTCACGAATTAAGAACGCCTGTAACCAGCCTGAAAGGATACCTGCAAATATTTGAAAGAGGGTTGGCCGAAGATGATCAAAACAAAACTTATATAAAAAAGGCCGTACGGCAGGTAAATAAGCTATCGGCACTCATTGGCGATTTACTGGATGTTTCTAAAATAGAAACAGGAAGACTGGCATTGTCTTTTTCGGCATTCGACCTGAAACACCTGCTGCGGGAGGAGATAGAATTAATGCAATATTCATCACGTTCGCACCAGTTGAATTTTAGCAGCAATGAAGATGAGTTGATTGTAAAAGCAGATAAGCAGCGGATTGAACAGGTAATCGTCAACCTGATATCCAATGCCATCAAATATTCGCCGCACGGCGATAGTGTAAATATCTCTTTATCAAAAAAAGGCAACAAGGCGCGCGTGGAAGTTCAGGATTTTGGCATTGGCATTCTCCCGGAACAACAGGCGCGTATTTTTTCGCGTTTTTACCGGGTAGATGAACTCGCCGCCCATATTTCTGGCCTGGGGATTGGGCTTTATATCAGTAAGGAAATTATCACCCGCCACAACGGGCAACTTAAAGTAACCAGTGAACCTGGAAAAGGCTCAACCTTTTGGTTCGAGATTCCTTTGTAACCCTATCTTTCCAAAAGCTAACAAGCAACTCATTTCAAAAAAATATCACAAAGAGCGGGCGGGCGCCCGCTACTTTGTGAACCAATTGTACAGAAGAGAAAATCTTTATTGCCCGTTTTATATCTATTTAACAAATGAAAAAATGAAGCTCCAAAGCCGGGGCCGTGCGGTTCCCCTCCCGATAGCTATCGGGATGAGAGGGGCGGAGGGGTGTGTTAACCAACATATAGGTAAACACGCCCCCGCTACTACACATCCGGCCACTCTCCCTATCAAGAAGGGAGCCAAATCTTAATTCTTTTTCAGTACCACATAACCGTAAGGCTGCAAGGCAACCTGCGTGCCAACCGTTACGCTGGCGCCCGTGTATCCGTTTAACCATGTTGTATTTTGCAATGCCGCCGGTACGTTATAATTTACCACCGCATTGGTTGCATTTACCAGTATCAGTACATCATCAGTACCCGATTTCTTTTCAAAGGCCACTATACTGGCATCGTTATAAGTAGTTAATGTGCCCGTTTTTATCGCTTCATGCGCAGCCCTGAAAGCGATGATCTGTTTGTAAGCAGCCACCATATCGGGGTTGGCGGTATAATCAACCGGCACATTGGTAAAAAAGTTGATCGGGTTGGGGTAACCCACTTCCTGGCTGTCGTAAATCAGCGGTACGCCATCCAGGTAAGCCGCAATAACAAATGCCGCTAACGAACCCTGTTTGCTGTTGTAAATTTTAAGTACGCTTCCGTCCGATGATGCATCATCATGATTGGTGATATACCTCAATTTAAGCCCCGGCGATGGTAGCGACGCTAATTCGGTGCTATTGGTTGTTAATATGGCGCTGGGGCTTTGTGTGCCGCCAAATACGCCCTTCAGCGTGCCATAAAAACCGAAGGCGTATCCCAGCTGGAAGCCATCGGTAATTTCGGAACCGTTTGTGCCTTCGGCCAGGTATATCAGTTTATGGGTTTTTATGCTGCTAAGCGTATCCAAAGCTTGTTTCCAAAAGTCATCCGGTACAGCATCGGCGTAATCGCACCTGTATCCATCAACATTAGCGGTAAATACCCAGTATTTCATGGCCCGTATCATGGCGGTGCGCATAGGCGCGCTGTTATAGTTTAACGCCGCAACATCGGTAAAGTTGGTATTCGGCGGGCTGATAATATTGCCCGATCCATCCTGCTTATACCATGATTTATTGCTTATCCAAGCATTATCCCAGGAAGTATGGTCGGCAACCCAATCCATAATTACGGCCATATTGCGGGCATGGGCATCAACAACAAGTTTACGCAGGTCATCAATCGTTCCAAAATTGGTATTTACGCCGGTGTAATCCTTTACTGCGTAGGGTGAGCCTACTGCTTTCAACACCCCAATAGGATAAGTTGGCATCAGCCAGATCACGTTAACGCCAAGCGCTTTTATCGAATCGAGCCTGGCATCAACCCCCGTAAAATTGGCGGGGGTATAGGTTTGCATATTTACCTCGTACATCACTATATCCTTTGTGGCAGGTATGCCGCTATAGGGTGTGCCATATTGTGCAGGGTCTTTATAAGTTACTGTTTTTGTAGTATCCACAGGCGGCGGTATTGGCGTTGGGTTGCTATGGCTTTTGCCGCATCCCGTTCCAAATAAAGCAGCCGTTATAATTATTAATAAATTAGTCATCGGGGTTTTTAAATTGTTTGCATTCATTCTCACTATCCTTTCGTGTTTTATTGATTTTGTCATTTTATTAGCGGGGTTACATATACTCTACTAATCTATGAAAAACCATAATTGTTTTATCACCGGTACGCTGATAATACACAGCCGGTCCTTACCTGTGGCCGGCTGTGTATATCGGTTAGTCTTTAACTATTTTGTACAGGTATTTCTTTTGTGTCGACTGGCTCATATCCAGCGTAATGGTATAATTACCCGCGTCGTTTATGGTTATGGCGCCTGGGTCATTAAATATCAGCGATCCGTTTAAGGCATTGGTGTCTGCCGGGCCATAGTTAATATCCCACGCATCGTTAGCCCTGAATTTGAGCGCTCCCGGTACAAGGGCTGCGGTTACCGTCCACACGCCTGTTGATTGATTGTACGTCATGGCGGTCGAGTTGTTCCATTGCCCCGGTGTTGCCGTTCCTATAATGCCGAATGACTGGATCAGCGTTGCGCTGTAGGTTAGGTTTTTGGTATCGGCATCCAGTTTATAATAGCCGGGTGCGTTTACTTTTAACCCTGCTGCCAGTCCATCGGTGCTTAACGTGCCATTGCCGCCATCGCCATAGTTAATATGGTTCCAGTCGGGTGCGCTGGTAAATTTAAAATAATCGGCCGTGTTCATATACACATAGCCATCATAGGTATAGGTGGTCACTTCGTAAATTTCCGGTGCAGCGCCGGGGTTCCAGCCCTGGTAAGCGCCGGGTACATAAAGCTGCGGCGGCGCCAGTTCCTTATATGTGGTAACAGTTAAGGTGATGGTTTTTGTATATACCGAATCCTTGCCGTATATAGCCGAACCAACACGGAGTTCGATTGTCGACGGTACGTTAGCCGGCAAATTTAAGCCGGTTAACAATTTGGTATTTAAGGTGCCGTTTGTCATCGAAAGCGAATCTGCCGAAGTATTGCCGATAACGATGTGTTTCGAGAAATTTCTACCGGCCGAATCAATCTCAACAAAATAACTCACTACGGCTTTCACGCCATAGTCGGCCTTGCCCCATTTTACACTGAACATTTGGGCCGAATCTGTCGGCGTTACCGCGATGGAGGTTGCAGCAGCAGGGCTTGTTATAGCTGGCGCGCCAATGTTTTGCGCAACCGTGGCCAGCGGCTCCTTTTTACATGCCGACAGTATGGTAACTGCCAGTACGGTTAATAATATTAATGTTTTTTTCATGGTTGATGCTGTTTAATAACCTGAGTTTTGAATTAAGTTACTATTTGTCTGTAAATCCGAAGCCGGCAGCGGGAACAAGTTCAGGTGCGCGTCGGTTGCAGCGCCGGCCTGCACATTGCCTTTAAAATCCCACAGGTAAGTGCCGCCGGTAAACAAGCCGAAGCGGATAAGGTCTGTCCTGCGGAACATTTCCCAGTATAATTCGCGGCCGCGCTCATCAATCATAAAACTTAAGTTAAGCTGTGATGCATTGATATCGCCTGATGCACCGCCGTATGCCCTTTCGCGTATTTTGTTCACGTATTGCAGCGCAGTAGCAGCATCGCCGCCGGTTCCGCCGCGCAATACGGCTTCCGCATAGTTCAGGTAAATCTCCGAAAGCCTGAACAGCGGAAAATCCGTATCCACAAAAGTTGTGTTGGAGCCCGGCGCCCCTGCCGACGTAACATTTTTGAACTTTGCGCACAGGTAACCCTGGCTAAAAACGGTAGGGCCGGTAATGTTTAATGTTTGCCCGTTGGTATAAAATATCGCCCGCTTATCAGTATTGCCTGATGGATCGGGGAATACTTTATTCACAAACGTTGTGGTCATCCGGTTGCCTGCCCATCCGCCCGACGCTATACCAAATTCGTTGGTTGCATCTTCAGACGCGCCAACGGCAGCATGAATAACAAAGGTCATATCGCCATAGCTTTCGGTATTTGTACCGTCTTCGGCCAATGGCAGTATCATCTCGTCGCGGTCGTTGTTATTATCTGCTAAAAATAACTGCTGGTAATTTGGGTGCAGGGTGTATTTTCCTGAGTTAATAATAAGGTTGCTGTAGGTAATGCAATCGGCGTAGCGTTGCGTACCGGTGAAAACCTGTGCATTTAAATACATGCGGCTTAGCAACGCCCAATCTGCTGCACGGTCAATACGCGCATATTCGTTAGTAGCGGGCGCTGCCAGTACGGGTTGAATGGCCTTCAGTTCCGATTCGATGTAGTTAAACAAATCGACCCTTTTTATTTGCTTTGGTAAAAATGTGCCCGGCAGGTTTGCCTCAGTGGCAAACGGAACATTGCCGTACTCGTTCATGGCGCAATAGTAAAAATATGCGCGTAAAAACCTGGCTTCGGCAACAAATTGCGCCACATCGCTTTGCATTTGTCCCGACAGGCTTCCAATTTTGGCATTTACATCTCTGATGTACTCGTTGCAATAGGCTATGTTCACAAATATGCGCTCGTACATCAACTGTACATACAAATTTTGATCACTCCATATCCCGCCGTGGTATTCAACAAGGCCGCCATCACCCCACGCATTAATGCACTCATCGGTAGTTACTTCTTCGGCTGCCCAGTATTCCCGCAAAAAACAAGCGGTACCCTGGTCGGCTGCCTGCAGGTCATTTGCGGAGAAATTGATTGCCTGGCCTGATACCGCCATCGAAGCGTATAGTTTTGCCAAACCTTCTTTATAGGTTGTTTCGGTAGTGAACACATTTCCCGAAGTTTTAACCAATGGGTCAATGGGTACAGTGTTGAGGTCTTTTGTGCACGACGCCATCATGCTAACCATGACCGCCTGCAGTAAAAATATTTTATATGCTTTCATAACTATTTTTTTTTAAAAAGTTGCGTTTAAACCTAATTGATAAATACGCGCCCTGGGGAAGAAATTATTATCCAGGCCGCCTGCAATTTCAGGGTCTAAACCTTTATAGGGGGTTATGGTAAACACGTTTTGAACGCCGGCGCTAAGGCGTAGTTTCAATTGATTTTTAATATAAGTTGGGAAAGTATAGCCCAAATTCATGTTGTCCATTTTGAAGAACGACGCGTTTTGTATGTAATAGTCCGACTGTTGGGTCATTAACGGCACATTGGTATATTGCGTTAAACTTGCTGCGGTAGTTTGGTTTTGCAAATAACCTAATGACGAATAAGTGCCATAATAAGTGCTGTTTGCGGCCACGTTATTATAATCATAGTTACCCAGGCTCAGCCTTCCCGAAAAGCTGAAATCAAATCTTTTGTAAGCAACATCTGAGCTGATACCCATGGTTACTTTAGGATCGGGACTTTTATCAAAATATAGGTCGGCGCTGTTTATAACACCATCGCCATTGCGGTCCACATAACCGTCTTCAATGGGTTTTCCGTTTTTATCGTAAATCTGCTGGAAAACATAAAAGGAGTTTATAGGCAGGCCAACAGTATTGTATTGTATATCTCCCGATGTTGTCCCGGAAATCCCCGAATTAGGGTTCACTTGCACATAACCGGGTTGATTTGCACCTACCAGGTTGGTAATTTTGTTTTTATTGAAGCTGATATTATAGGCCAGGTTCCAATGCCAGTCTTTTTGGTCGATGATGACGGCGTTTAAAGATAGCTCGGCGCCCTTATTTTCCATATTGCCAATATTCTCCAGCACTGTGGAGCCAAAATTGGTTAAAGCCGGCACCACAACGGTGTTAAGCAGGTTTGATGTTTTTTTGTAATAAGCATCAATGCTACCGGTTAACCGGTTGTTGAAAAAGCCGAAGTCGATACCAATATTACTGGTTGTGGTTGACTCCCATTTTATACCTGCATCATACGGATTAGGGCGCAGGGTGTAATAAAAATTATTCCCAAACTGGTATCTTGTTGAAGCATCGCTTTGTAAAAAAACAGCCTGGTACGGATAGTTATTGTTACCCAATATATCCTGCTGCCCGGTTGTGCCATAACCTAAACGTAATTTAAGGTCCGAGAACACTTTGCTGTTTTTCATGAAGCTTTCATTCATTATCTTCCATGAAAAAGCGCCGGCAGGAAAAACGCCGAAACGGTACGATGGGCCAAACCTGGAGGTACCATCATCGCGGACGGTAAAAGTCAATTCGTACCTATTATCGAAAGTGTAATTGGCCCTGCCAAAAAACGAGAGCAATTTATAATCGGTTTTGTAAGGCGAATAGGTAGTTTGCGTTTGCGCAAAATCGGAATTAATTGAATTCCCATAAGTATAAAAATCCGAGAACGAATAACCGCCGGTTACATCAATTACACTTTTAATCGACTTTAAATTCTTTTTATAATTAAGGAAAAACTCCGCCAAAGTGTTATGATTGCCCGTATTATACGTTGCATAGCGGCCACCTAAGGCCACCGGTGTTGATATCCATGGGGTATTAGTTAATACATTATTCAGTCCGTAGGAATATTCATAATCATAACCCAGGTTTAAATTTGCCTTAAGGCCATCAATACCCGGTATTTTGTAATCAAACTGAATATTGCCTATGCTTCTGCGGCTGGTCGACTTATTATCGGTTTCATTAAGACGGGCAACCGGGTTAGCGGTAGCCAGGGTTACTGGATCGCCGTTGATATTGGTGTTACCGGCAGTTGTCCAGGTGGTGTAGCCCCTGTAGCGGGTGTTGCCATTGTAAACAGGTTGTGTGGGGTCATAGTTAACCGCGCTGCCTATAGCTGCCTGGTCGGCAAAGTCATTAGGATTGTATAAACCTTTTAAATTTACATGAACGTTAAGCGTATGATTAAAAAAGCTGGGGTCTAAATTAATGCCAAGCGTAGTCCGTTGAAATTTGTAGGTTTTTAAAATACCATCGGCGTCATCATAACCTAAAGATATGCGGTAAGGCATGTTTGTTGTGCTTCCCGAAATATTCAGGTTATGATCCTGGCCAAAAGCATTTTGATAAATCTGTTTTTGCCAATCTGTATTGGCATTACCCAATAATGAAGTTACAGCGGTTTGCCCGGGGTAAGTTGATGCGACAATCGCGCGAAACTGACCGGCGTTATACACGGGAACCTCTTTTGGGAGTACCGACTCGGATGCAGTAAGGTTATAACCAATTACGAGCTTTCCTTTGCTGCCGCGCTTGGTGGTGATCATGATAACACCGCTCGATCCGCGCGAACCGTAAATAGCAGTTGCGGAGGCGTCTTTTAAAACGGTAACGTTTTCAACGTCATCAGGGTTAATTGCTGCCAGAATGTTTGCAGTTCCGCCCGGCAATTCATTACTTAACGGAACACCATCAACAACAATTAAAGGCGCTGTACTGGCATTAAGCGAAGTAGTGCCGCGGATAAGGATAGTTGCAGTATTACCGGGTGCACCTGAATTTGAAACGATTGACACACCTGCAAGTTTACCGCTCAACGCATCCTGGATGGAGTTTACCGCTCCTTTGTTAAAATCCTTGGACGTAACCACATCAATGGCGCCGGTAGCATCGCTCTTTTTAACCGTACCGTAACCAATTACGGCCACCTCGTTTATTAAAACCGATGATGATTTTAATTGCAGCGTTACGTTCACCGTACCGTTAACATTTACCGGCTGCTCAATAGAGGTATAACCAATAAAGCTCGCCACCAAAATATGGGGGCCTGCGGGTGCGTTTGAAATTTTAAAGTTTCCGTTAACATCGGTAGCGGCACTTAGGGTTGTGCCTTTTATGGCCACCGTGGCGGATGGAAGGGGTAGGTTGTCTTCGTCAATTACCCGGCCGGTTATGGTCCCCGACTGGGCCATTACCCAGCCCGACAGGCACACAAAAAGCAACAGGAAAACTGACCTTAAAAAGTAGATCTTTTTCATTAATTTATTGGTTTAATAATTGGTTTGTAAATGGATTTGGTTAGTTGCCAAACACAATCCAAATAACGAGAGTCAATAAATTAAAGACAATAGCCGCAAGGCTCAATATAGAAAATAAACGTTGATTATAATTTTCAATTAATTGATAATGAGGATAATATAAATTAGAATTGGGAGACCAATATAGATTTGAGATGAAGGGAAAGTGACCAATTGCAGATAAAAATCGCGTGGATGCAGTCTATTTGACGTGAAACGGTGTGACAGTTGGTGTTAAAAAGCCGACGCCGTGGTTTTATTGGGTAGATGTCGTTGTTTGCCATTCCGATTTGAAGCTTTATTTTTGATTAAACTTAAGCACGATGTCAAATACCTACACTCAACTTTACATCCATTGCGTTTTCGCAGTTAAATTCCGACAAGCCGTTATTGAGCCCGATTGGGAAGACCGTTTGCACATGTACATAACAGGTATTGTGCAAAATAACGGACATAAAATGCTGGCTATAAATTCAGTACCCGATCATATGCATTTATTTGTTGGCCTCAATCCAAAGCAATCAATATCCGAGTTATTAATGTTGGTGAAAGGGGATAGTTCTGAATTTATCAACAAGCAACGATTTACAAAAAGGAAATTTCAGTGGCAGGATGGTTATGGCGCGTTTAGCCATAGTAGGTCGCAAATTAACGGAGTGGTTAGGTATATCTTAAAACAAAAGGAACATCATTCAGAAAAGACATTCAGGGAGGAGTATCTGGAGATTTTAAAGAAGAATAATGTTGATTATGACGAAAGGTACATTTTCCAGGAATTGTCCGATGGATAGCTTGCCTGGTTGCGGAGGGTAGCCCCTAAAGGGGCAATATTTCTTTATTTTGTTTGTTGCTACAAATAGGTAGGCCCTACGGGCCAGATTTTGCGGCGCAGATGTTTTTGTTTAAGAACGCGGAAACTTTAGCAAAGCACGCCCTACCGAGCCAGATTTTTCGGCGCAGATGATTTTGTTTAAGAACGCGGAATCTTTAGCAAAGCACGCCCTACCGAGCCAGATTTTTCGGCGCAGATGATTTTGTTTAAGAACGCGGAATCTTTAGCAAAGCGAACCCTAACGAGCCAGATTTTTCAGCGCAGATGATTTTGTTTAAGAACGCGGAATCTTTAGCAAAGCGAACCCTAACGGGCCAGATTTTGTGGCGCAGATGATTTTGTTATTTACCAAGAAAACGAAGCAATTGTCTGAGGCAACCACGGCATTACCGAAATACATGGCCCATTAGGGCCTACCTATTTGTAGAGATTTTAACGCAACCCATTTTTTGGCCCGTTAGGGCCTACCCATTCGCCGCTGCCCTAATGCGTCAGATTTTGCGGTGTAAAATGATCTGTGATTTAAAAGAAACGGAGCGTTTGCAAACCAGATCTTTAAAACGTTTGAAGATCGCTGCGTAACTGTCTAACATAATTTCGCTAGCCTTTCTATTTGTCAAGGGTAGCCCCTAAAGGGGCAATATTTCTGCATTTCGTTTGTTGCTACAAATAGGTAGGCCCTACGGGCCAGATTTTGCGGCGCAGACGATTTGTAGGTTCAGATGATTTGTTGTTTCCTGGCAATACGAAGCAAAATTGGCTGTGGCAACCATGGCACTAACGAAATACGTGGCCCGTTAGGGCCTACCTATTTGTAGACATTTTAACGAAATTCATTTTTTGGCCCGTCATGGCCACCCATTCGTCACCGCCCCTAATGCGTCAGATTTTGCGGTGTAAAATGATCTATGATTTAAAAGAAACGGAGCATTTGCAAACCAGAGCTTTAAAATGTTTGGAGATCGCTGTGTAACGGTCTAACATAATTCGCTAGCCTTTCCTTTTGTGACGGGTAGCCCCTAACGGGGCAATAATCCCGCTTCTTTTTTTTCTACAAATAGGTAGGCCCTACGGGCCAGATTTTGCGGTCCAGATGATTTGTCATTTCCTAAGAAAACGAAGCAATTGTCTGAGGCAACCACGGCATTACCGAAATACATGGCCCGTTAGGGCCTACCTATTTGTAGATATTTTAACGCAATCCATTTTTTGGCCCGTTAGGGCCTACCCTTTTGCGCCACGTTAACGAAATCGTTTTAGTCAGGCAGAACGAGCTACACCGCCTCAATCTCCATTATCCTATCATCAAATTCATCGTTAGCTACAAATGATTTGTTTTTGATGCGGTTTTTGTAAGAATATATGGTATTTACCGAGTAGCCCAGCAGTTTAGCAATACGGTCGTTATCATGGATGCCCATCCTGATGAGGGCAAAAATACGGTGTTCGGTGCTGAGTAATTGTCCTTCGGGGATATGGATTTCATTATCACCTTCAAATAAGGCGTTAAACTTGCTGATAAAATCGGGGAACAAGCGCAGGAAAACTTTATCGAAGGTATGGAAAAGCTGGTGGCGCTCATCTTCCAGGTTGAGCTTTTTTACGGCTGCGTGCGCATCTTCATAACGCTTGCTGCTTAGCTTTTTGTCCAGCGACATCTGGAAACTCTCCAGCTTTTCGATATAAACGGTATTGATGTTAAAGTAATAGCCGATATATTCATTTTTGATCTTGTTGGCAATACTCAGGTTTTTGTTAAGTTCCTCCAGCGCCATGTTATTTTCCTGCAAGGTGATATTAGCCTCCTTGATAATATCATCCGCGATGCGCAGTTTTTTTAGCTGCCTGAAAATGATATAAGCAAACAGGAGAACAAAAATTACCAGCACCGTAATAATGGACGAATAAATGATCAGCGACTTCCGCTGCTGCTCTACCGCGCTGATCCGCTGTGCCTCAATAATGGGTAATATACTGCTGATGGTTACCTGCCGGTGTCGTGCGCCATAAAAGGTGGCCTCGTCCATGGCCTGGTTAATATAGGTATAGGCATTTTTTAAATCGCCCTTTTTATACAGGTAATCGGCCACGCGATAGATGGCTACTGTTTCTTTGGTAGCCGATTGTATATCCGAAATAGCCGCCTCAATTAACAGGTCGATTGATTTTTCCTGCTGCCCCTGCACCTCGTAAATATAACTGAGGCTGCTGGCGTTCACCGCGAACTGGTGCGGGGTCAATCCTTTCAAGGCTAACAATGCCGTATAAATCTTTACCCCGTCAGCGTTATCTCTCGTCCGGATATCTTTAAGGCCTCGGGCCACCAGGTAATTGTAGGTGCCGGGCTGACTTACAGCGACGGCAGAATCGATACATTTAATACCCAGCGGATTATAAATTGCTGTATAGTCGACATTGCGGTCGAAATCGGACCAATCGAAATAGCTACGCCCTCTTAAAAAATAGTATTCAAATTTACCCGCGTCCGGAAGCAGTTTTGTGCTGATACCATCAAGTGTTTCGATAGTTTCCTTAAACATGCCTGAAGAAATAAGCGTGAAAGCCAGTTTCATTTTGGCGGCTGATAAAAGCGCCGGATCATTTAACTGGTTTGCAGCCAGCTCCGCTTTTTTTGCATAGTTATAAGCCGAATCGTAGCTGAAGTTTTTGTACTCATCAAAAAGTGCACTATATAAATCGTAGCGCTGGCGAGTATTGCCGGCTCTGCCTAATTTTTTATTCAGATTTTCGATGCGCGCCTGCTTCTGTTTTACAAAAACACCCTTATCAGCCAAAACTGCATTTAATTTATTCAGTAAACTATCCGTAGCCGATTGTGCATCAGCAACATACCAAACACTAAGCAACAAACACAATAGCAGGGTTAAGCGGGGTCTCATTTAAGTTTTGAATACACTAAGATATAAAAACAAATAAGATTGTAATGGAAGCGAATAAAAAAGTAAGGATTGATACATATTTAAAAACGAATATTCCAAAACTTTTTCTTGACATAGATTAAGTGTTTAAACACCTATTTCGTAGTATCTTTGTTTAGTAAAAGACAATAAAAATGGAAAAGCAAATAGAAAACATATATAGCCGGCCAGCCAGGCCGGGCATGGTTGGCGATGGTTTCAGGGTGTTTAATTATTTCCCCAATGGCGGCATCAGCCAGCAAAGGGTAAGCCCCTTTTTGATGATGGACTTTAATGCAGAATATGACTTTGGCCCGTCCGACCATTTACGCGGCGTGGACGTGCATCCGCATAAAGGCTTTGAAACGGTTACCATCGCCTATAAAGGCAGCGTGGCCCATCATGATAGCACCGGCAACAGCGGAATAATTAACCCCGGCGATGTGCAATGGATGACCGCCGGTGCAGGCATTTTACACAAGGAATATCACGAACAGGAATTCTCGAAAAAAGGCGGTCCGTTTGAAATGATACAGCTTTGGGTTAACCTGCCCGCAAAGGATAAATTAACCAGCCCAAAATACCAGGCCATTACCGCCGACCAAATGGGTAAAGTTATCCTGGATGATAATGGCGGCCTGGTAAACGTAATTGCAGGTTCCTTTAACCAGCATAAAGGCCCGGCCACCACTTTTACGCCGGTAAATATGTTTGATATCCGTTTAAACAAAGGCAAAAAGTTAAGCACTGAAGTTCCCGCCGGTCATAACACTATACTGTTAGTGGTAAACGGCGAAGTGACCGTTAACGGCGAGCAGGCTAAACAGCACGACCTGGTTTTATTTAAAAATGCCGGCGAAGAAATAACAATTAATGGGGATGAAGACAGCGTTTTGCTATTACTCAGCGGTGAGCCCATTAACGAGCCCATTGCACAATATGGCCCCTTTGTAATGAATACCCGCAGCGAATTGGAGGAAGCATTTGAAGAGTTTAATTCCGGAAAATTTGGGGTGCTGGAATAAGATGGTCATTTATCAGTAGTCATTGGTCATTTGTGGGTAGGTTGTTAATTTGGAAATGACAACCGCCCACGCAATTTCTATATAACCACAAAAGCGGCTGAAGGGTCGCTTTTTGTGGTTATAAGGCAAAACTTCTTAACCGTCAGAAAAATTCATTAACGCTTTTAAATCATCCCTGGCTTTTGTGCGCAAACAAATGGCCTATAAACCTGTCTTCAAAAAAAGGCTGATTTTTTTAATATCTTTACCATACAAACACTCCGGCTGCTTATCTCACGTGCTGTATTTTGGCTGAACTGTAAAAACTAATCAACATTAAAAAAATGGATACCATAAAAGACCTGCGACTTGCTGTTTTAATTGATGCTGATAATGTTCCGTACGCCAACGTAAAGCAGATGTTTGAAGAAATAGCCAAATACGGCACGCCTACTTTTAAAAGAATTTATGCTGATTGGACCAAACCCACTGTTTCCGGCTGGAAAACCGTTTTGCTCGAAAATGCCATTACCCCTATTCAGCAATATAGCTATTCAACGGGTAAAAACTCCAGCGACAGTGCCATGATCATTGATGCTATGGATATTTTATATTCGGGTAAGGTTGATGGGTTCTGCATTGTATCAAGCGACAGTGATTTTACCCGCCTGGCCATAAGGTTACGCGAGGCCGGCATGAAAGTGATTGGCATTGGCGAAAAGAAAACACTCATTCCCTTTATAACTGCCTGCGATAAATTTATTTATATTGAAATTTTAAAGGCCGAAGAAGCCGCAACCGAAGGCGAGCAGAAAACCCGTCCTTCTAAAAACCGCCGGGCAAAAAAGCCGGCGCCAATTGATAAGATTGACCGCGACCTGGTAAAATTACTCAGAGACAGCATTGCCGATATTGCCGACGAGAATGGCTGGGCGTACCTGGGGAACCTGGGTTCGCAAATACTAAAAAAGAAACCCGATTTCGACGCGCGCAACTACGGGTATCCCAAGATGTTCCCGCTGATTAAAAGCCTGGATAAATTTGATTTCGATGAACGCGAATCGGGCAAGGGGAATACCAAACATGTTTATGTAAAAATAAGGTAAGGCTGGTAAAATAACCCGCAATTCCTTAGTCCAGCACGTCCTGTTGTTTGCCTTCCCTGAACAGGAAACGGCAGGTGATCCGGTACAGCACATAAACCACAATAGGTGCGGTAATAATATCAATGGTGTAATGGATATGCTGTATCAACAGTAATATGGCCACAATAATAACTGCAAATAAACCCATTATCTTATCTGATCTTTTCTCGAGGCAGAAAAAAATAGTTGCCAGCGTGGCGGTATGGCCCGAGAAAAACAAGTCCTTGGTTACTGATGCTTCACCGTAAAAAATACCACTAATCGGGTCGGTTAAAGGTATTAAACCAATGGGTGGCGATAGCGGCACCAGGCTTATACAAATTAAACGGGCTGTTGTTACCAGTGCCAGCGTTAAACAATAAGTTATAAAAACCGATGGATTGCGCGCCGACCGGTACAGGATCAGTATGATCATGGTCCATATCACCGCAAATATTATTATCGAGACATTGTGTGGTGGAATACGGGCCAAAAGGATGTCGTGTAATACTACGCCGTTCCGTTTTTCGATATAATTAAAGAATAAAGGCAACAGCGAGAAAAAAATCGGAATAAGAATAAGTATAATAATAAGTCGCGGTTTTTTAACCGGCGACCTCCAGGCTTCTTTCCAGATTTCTTTTGCAGACAAATTTGGCATGTACTAAATGGTCATATAATAAAATGTCCGCAAAAGTAACAATTGATAAATTATTAAGAAATGTTTAATCCCATATTAAATCATCTGCATTAAAAATAGTCAGTATTAAGCAATTTATGCTTAAAAAAAGCGTAATACAACAGCAATTATGTTGCATTTATAGTAGCTTTGTAATTATATAAATGGCTAAATATTCTTCAAAACTCGACAGCGCCGGGATGACGGCATCCATTCTTTGCGCTATACATTGCGCGGTGGTGCCCCTGCTGATAACCGTTTTACCGCTTGCGGGACTTGGTTTTTTGGCTAATCCGCTGATTGAATGGAGCATGATAATTTTTGCATTGTTTATTGGCACCTATGCTATCGGCTTATCTTATCTCCGCACCCATCACCGTATTTTACCCATAGTTTTGCTGGTCGCAGGTTTTTTGGTGATCATTATAGGCCATGTATTCGTAAGCGGCTGGCACGAAGCTTTAGTGGTTCCCGTTGGTGGTTTCCTGATTGCCACCGCCCATTTTTTTAATTTCCGATATACCGGTGCCTGCCATAACGATAGTAAAGAGTTTCATTTAACGCACCGCCATCCGCATAAAGGTTAACAAAATCAAAATATTTCCAAACCCATAACAAGCATTTTGCTTAGGTTTTTTGAACGGCGTGTCCAATAATATCCTCCATGACCGCAGGAATTCAGAAATTCTTCAGTATTCTTTATAACTTTGCATTTACTATTTAATTTTTAGCTTCAATGACACAGACAATTGACAATACGTTTGAAGCACTGCTTGAAAAGCATCACTTAAAAAAAACCGGGCCACGTTTAAAGGTATTGGGCATGCTGGCAGCAAAAAATGTGGCTACATCGCAACCCGACCTGGAAAGTGTGATGGATGATATAGACCGCGTTACGTTATACAGGATATTAAATGCCTTTGAGGAAAAGGGAATTATACATAAGGTTTTTGATTTAAATGGCACGGCTAATTATGCCATGTGCTCGTCCAACTGCGGCGAACACCATCACCACGATGAGCACCTGCACTTTAACTGCACCATTTGCAATAACGTGTATTGCCTTGATGATCTTCATTTACCTGCTATAAATCTCCCCAATGGTTTTAAACCAGAAGGCTTTACCTTGTATGCCACCGGCCAGTGCCCCAAGTGCAATAAAATTGTGGTAAAAAAATAGCTTAAAACAATTTAATTAATTAAACCTTATCAGTTTAATGTTCAGACGCCTTACGAAAGCACGGGTATTCATACTCCTATTTATTGCCATACTTACCACACTTGCAGATACCGCTGCACTGGGTCAGCAGCAAAAAACGGCTTTTAAATTTAAAACGGTTATTATTGATGCCGGCCACGGTGGTAAAGATCCCGGCGCACATGGCGCTTATTCGCTCGAAAAAAATGTAGCCCTGGCCATTGCAAAAAAGGTGCATGCCCTGCTAATGCAGGATCTCCCGGATATTAACGTAGTGATGACCCGGTCGACCGATAGATTTGTGGAGTTGAAGCGCCGCTCGGAAATTGCGAACGAAAACCAGGGCAACCTGTTTGTTTCCATCCACTGTAATTCATCGCCTCAGGGCACCGGGGCCGAGAACCGGGGTGTAATGTTGCTGGTATATGGCTTTCACCGCAAGGAAGAACAAATGGAAGCCCTGCGCGAAAATGCTTCCATCTATATTGAAAAAGACTACCAAAAAAACTACGACGGTTACAGCGAAAACAACCCTACTGCCTTTATAGTGCTAAATGCCTTCATGGAGAAATACCGAAAACAAAGCATCCTGTTTGGCACCCTGCTGAATAAGGAATTTGTTGAAGATGACGGTCGCCGCAGCCGGGGTGTAAAGGAACAGGGCGTACTGGTTTTGGCCCATAGCGCCATGCCCGCCGTACTGATTGAAACGGGCTATATCAATAACACTAAAGAAGAAAAATATTTAAATTCGGAGGAAGGCCAGCAGGCGATAGCCATATCCATTGTAAAGGCTATAAAAGCCTACCGAAAACAGATAAATGCACAGTAAAACGTTACACGTTTTATTTAGTACTGCAAAACAATCTGTTTACCTTGCAGTATTTATTATACCAGCAGTTATCCTATGAAAAACATTTTATTTACCCTCCTTTTTATCTGTGGTTTTGCAGCCGTTTCCACAGCACAACAAAAGTTTTCGGCGACCGATTTTAACAGCAAAATTGGTAAAACCGGTACCCTGTGCGATACCATTTATTCACTAAAAATTGTAAACGACACCCTTACCCTGCTCAATATGGGTGGTGTATATCCAAACCAAAAATATACTGTCGCCATAAAAGGAAATAAAATCACCCTCGATTGGGCCAGCCTTAAAGGTAAACCGCTTTGCGTAACAGGTGTTTTCGAACTGTATAAAGGCCGCCCCGAAATTGAAATAGCAGAACCAGATAAGATTAACGTGACGAAGAAAGAAAAATAGAAACGGCGCTGATGCCATCGCTGTCAATGTCGTGGTTTATTTAGCGGGAAGAGCCGCTTTTTTTATCGCCCAGTTCATATTCCTCAATTTCCACCGGCTGCCGTCAAAATGGGCTATACTGGTAAAATAACCATCAACAGAAAGATGTGCTCCGCTAGATAAAACCAAGTCCTCGTGAAAATCAGCTGCAAAACTGGCAAGTGACATAGTAAGCGGTTCAATCCGTATATTTTTCCAGTTGAGCGTTATTTTCGAAATGCTTTTTGCGATGACTGTGGAGACCATATTTTTTGCAGTCGGGTAGTCTTTAAACGCCAGTTGTCCGTCCGTCGCCATAAAAAACCCTGGTGAATCTTCAAAATAATTGAGCCAGGCTTTAGGGCCGTTTCTCGAAACATCGTTGGAAATGTTGATGGCCATCTGTTCTACGCTGTCCTTCACCAATGCCCCATCCTCCACATCCAATCCCTTACCGGGAAATTTGCACGAAACTGCAAAGCAGGTAAAAACTACAGCCAGTAAACAGCACTTCATAACAGACAGGGTGCCAACTCTTTTCATAAGCAGCAACAGGTTTTATATATTCTTTTAAAGTTAATCAAAAAGCACCTAAGCCATCAATCCCAATTAAAATCCACAACCCTGTTATTTAATTTCCATTTGGCGGGATGCTCGTTTTCCATCCAATCCAGGGGCTCACCAATGGGCTGTACCTTTGCGGCTTTGGTAAAGCAATCTTTAATAAACGCCTTTTGTTCGGTGCCCAAAGCATCCGGCTGGGCCGAGATAAATAGCGGGGCGCTGCTTTCAGCAAGCAATTGCATCCATTGTTTATTCTTTTCCCAGGGCACCTCGCTGGTTAAACCCACGCAATCTCCATCGGCTGCATAAAAAACATTGTGTTGCGGCATCCGGAAGCCTAAGGTGTTTACGCCCATTTTGCGGGTGCGCGCCCACTCCTTGCCACTGGTATCGTCGCCAATGCGGTTAAGTTCGAACACGCCGGCCGACAGGTGGCTCATGGTGTTACAGCCTATCACGTACATATCCCCCGCCGACTCGCGGATGCTATTGTATAAATGATTAATGATTTCGGCAGTTGTTTTACTTTTATCATTAAAACTCCAGCCCGGCTGCGTGATGCTATCCGTCATCTCAAAACCCCAGCGACCCATGATATCGTAGGTGCTATAATCGTGTTTTACCATTTGCATGCCCCATTGCCTGTAAATTTTTAGGTTATTTTTTATCCTTTCAATATTCTCGGGTATGGTAGGGTCAAGTACCGGGTTTTTAGGATCGTCGCGGCCTTTAATTACCGGGGCAAGCAGGCTTTTAGGGTCATTATATTTAGCACACAAGGGGCGCGTCCATAACCCGGGCCGCATACCCAGGCCAACAATGTCTTCCGCCATTTTATGCATATCCTTAAACTTATCATTCGGGACCGAAAAATCATCGGCCCAACCGCCATCATTGGGCAGCAAGGGCGAATATTTGGCCCAACCAGCGTCAATTACCGAAAACGGGCGGTTGTTGGTATCGGTTGCGAGCTCTGTCATCAAAGCCGTTTGCTCCTTAATTAGCTTTGCCGAATTGTTGCCATAAGCATAATACCAGTCGTTAATACCATAAACGGGTTGTTTTGGCAGGCGTTGTTTTTCGCACATTAGCCTGCAAAATCGCCTTGCAGTTAAAAAAGGTGTTTCGGCAGGAGTACTTTGCGTAGTAATAATATCTGCGGCATGCAGTTTCCGGTTGCCCAGTTCAACACCGTTTCCGCCGGAATGGGTATCCAATGTCAATTCGATGCTTTCGGGGTTAAGCTTCCACCAGCATAAGGTGTTGCACCCGGTTTTTACACCGAAACAAGCGGTATGCCGTTCATCGTGCAGTAATACATACCAGGGATTTTTTGTTGCGGCATCCGGGCTTTTCCAGGCAGCATCGCCATAGGTCCGCTCCCAGCTATCGCCCAATGCCTTTGCATGCTGATTTACCTGGTAATTCCATTTCAGGCGGATGCCGGTTAGCGCTAATACCGGCGATTGCACATAAACCCCCAACGCATTGCCGTTAACTTTAAGGCTTACTTCGATATCTTTATGTGCGTACAGCAAATGTCCTTTAGATTGCAGCTTAAACCATTCGGAGCCGGCCTGAGCCCAAACACTTACCGGCATATTTATTAAATGCCCGCTCTCTGCGGCGCTTGTAATGCGACTGAACAATATAGCTGCAGACGTGGTGGCTGACAGTTTTACAAAATGCCTTCGGTTCATAAAAATTTGGCGCTATAGTTTACGCTTGTCACCGTTAAAAATAGCTTTTATACTTTTAATTTCCGAAGAAAGATTGAGTTGGGAAAGAAAATGAAAATATAATATTGAGGCGACGGATTCCCATCGCGATTAAATGAAATTAATCAGTTACATGGTTGCAGTACTCTCAGCCCAATACCAGTCGTTTACGCCTGCACCGGTAACATTTATATCTTTTTACGGGGAGCCAGAAGAGCAGCATTTTAACAACAAATCCACGGGGTACCCGTTCAATTTCCGACCGGGGACTCTTGCCGCAGGGACATAACGTGTCCGCGGGTGTGTATCTATGTAAGGGATTGGTTAACATAGCATCATTGGATTTAAAAGTAAAACAATTAGCGTGTTACTCTCTCACAATGATCTATAATTGGGCTTACTCAAATATAAACCAAAAAAAACGGAATAATCTAAATTAAATAAAAAATTCCGGGACCGGTTTGTAACCACCAGTTAGCAAAATCCGGCATTAAAAGCCGGTTTTTTATTTATAAAAATAGAATTATACGATATATTAGCAGGAAAATCGATTGATAACCGCAATCAAAGTTAATGGCTAAAATTCTGATCATCATACCCTGCTTTAACGAGGGGGATACACTTCCGTTAATATTGGAGCAGTTGCTTATGCTAAAGCTGCCAGCCCACCATCAAATGGAAATTGCCGTGGTGAACGACTGCTCAAAGGACGACACCAAAATGGTGGCCGAATTATACCCCGTTGTTGTGCTCGATCTGTTGGTAAACCTGGGCATTGGCGGCGCGGTACAAACCGGCTTTTTATACGCCCGCGAAAACGGATTTGATGTGGCTGTTCAACTGGATGGCGATGGCCAGCATCCGCCATGGGAACTGATAAAACTGATTGATTTTTACGATAGTACCCGCACCAATATTATCATCGGCTCGCGGTTTTTAAATGAGGGTGGGTTTAAATCGTCCTTTGCCCGAAGGATGGGCATCCGCTATTTCCATTGGCTCAATAAAATACTTACCGGCAAAAGTATTTACGACAGTACTTCGGGCTTCCGGCTTTTTGATAAGGCCGGCATTGCCATAGCAGCCGAAAAATATCCCGATGAATACCCGGAACCGGCATCGCTGGTACTGTTTTCAAAAGCAGGGCTGGTGATACAGGAGGTACCGGTGATTATGAGCGAACGCCTTGCAGGGCAATCATCAATCCGCAACTTTGCCTCCATCTATTATTGCATCAAAGTAACTATCAGTATGTTATTTATATTCATCCGAAAAATTTAAAATCATGACACGGATCCAGATCATTACCATCCTCATTAACATCATATTTATAGGCTATATCGCCAGGCTTATCATTAAGGGCAAACTGAGGGAAGAGTACGCCATTGTGTGGTGCCTGTGCACTTTTGTGCTGGTGGTTTTTTCTTTTTGGACGAAGGGGTTGGAACTGATGTCGAAACTGTTTGGGGTATTTGATCCGCCCAACCTGGTTTTTACGGCATTTATATTTATCATCCTGATCTACCTATTGCACCTTTCGGTGGTGAGTTCAAAATCGCATCACAGCATTAACCGGCTTACACAGGAAATAGCCCTAATGAAGGAAAAAATGAAAAAAGCGGACCAGGAGAAATAGGGAGCATAATTTTATTTTTAATGAACGAGATACAATGCCCGGTTTGCGGCAACCCATCAAAACTAAAGTTTAAGCTTAAATTTAACGTTTATAAATGCCCTGCATGCGGCCTATATACCTCTGACGCAAGTTTCGATTTTTCGTTTAAATCGAACCTCGAGGAAGCCACGCGCGAAATTGGCTTGAAAAAGCTTCGTTTCGAAAACTTTGAAACCATTATTGCCGCGCTCAAAGCGTTTAAACCAGACAGGCTAAAGGGCCTCGAAATTGGAAGCGGCAACGGCTGGTGGTTAAAAATTTGTGGCGAAAAAGGCATTGATTGCACCGGCGTCGAACCCGAAAAAACCTTTGCCGGGTACCATAGCGCAAACGGACTCAACGTGTTTTATGGGTTTTATCCGGATACCCATATCAAAAGCGAACGCGGTTATGATTTCATTATTTTTAATGATGTTTTTGAACATATAAAAGATCTTGACGAACTCATCGTCGCCCTTAAAAAAGACCTTGCAGATGATGGCGTGCTCATCATCAATATCCCCATGAGCGATGGTTTTTTTTATAAAACAGCCATAATGCTTCATCAATTCGGCATCAAATCGTACCTGGAGCGGCTTTGGCAATTTTATTTCCACAGCCCGCATATGAATTATTTTAACCAAAAAAACCTCGGTATGTTGTTAAGCAGGCATGGGTTTACCGCCGCCAAAGACTTTGAGTTAAAATCTCTTGATTTTTCGACCGCAAAAGAAAGAATAACAGCCGACAGCGGCATCAATAAATTTAAGGCGATGTTGCTGAGCACAGGCTTAATGGTGCTAAAACCTATTATTCGCGAATCAAAATCAGACATAAGGGTATTCTTCTTCACAAAAAATAGTTAATCATAATAATGTTAACTTTAGATGTAAATATTAAGTTTATGATTCATGGGACAAATAACTATTGCCTGCTATAAACCCAAACCCGGCAAAGCGGACGAATTGAAGGCCTTGATGAATACACATTTACCAACGCTAAAAGCCGTTGGGCTGGTAACCGACCGCAAATCCATCATGATGGAAGCAACAGATGGCACCATCATCGAAGTTTTTGAATGGCTATCGGCAGAGGCCATACAAAATGCCCACCACAACCCCGAAGTGTTAAAAATGTGGGGTGAGTACGCCGAAGTTTGCGATTATGTGCCGATAAATACCCTGGCCGAGGCCACCAATATGTTTGCAGGCTTTACGCCGATAAATTGATTTGCAGCGCTAACTTTACTCCTGCCCCCCGAATACATTTTCCTTCGCCATAAATAGGGGTAACGATCCGTGGTTTAATACGCGATCATGAAAGTTTTTGATATCGAAATGGCTGCCTTGTTTTTGCTGCAGTTCCTCTTTCCATTTTAGTATTTGTGCCGCGCCGTATTTATAGGTAACCACCTGTGCGGGCCATCGGCGGATGCGGGCAATCTCCCGCAGGGCGATATCATCTTGTCCGCGGATATTTTTCTTCCAGAATTCAAGCGCCTGCGCATCTGTCCAGCCATAGTAATTTAACCCCACATCCAGTGGCACACGTACCGAACGCACCAGGTCCCACTCCCATTTGCCCAGTTCGGTGGATGGGGTTTGGTAAGCGCCCAGTTCCTTGCCCAGGTATTCGGCATACGCCCCCCAGCCCTCCACAAAGCCATAGTAAAAAAACAGCTGCTGCACCGGCGATAGTTTGGTGGCCGCCGCTATGGACGATTGGTAATGATGCCCCGGGACAGCCTCGTGAATAAACAGCCAGTCGACCTGGCGCTTGTTGTAGGGCTTATCAAACAGGTTGTAATAAAAAGTATTGTTATCGTAATAGCCCGGCGTTTGCGCCAGTTGTTTGCTTTCGCCCCTTGTTATGGCCAGCGGCGGAATATTGGTATCGGTAAACAACCGGTGTAAATTACTGTAAACAACAGCCTTGGTATGCTCAAAAGCCTGCTGCACCTGTTGCGGATCAGAAACAAAAAAAGAAGAATCGTTTAAATGCCTGTAAAATTCATCTTCGCTGAGCCCGGTTTGTTTGCGGACGGCCTCGATATGGTCCTGCACAAGCTTAACCTCGCCCAAACCAAATTGATAAATGCCATCCGGCGTAATGTTATCGCCCACCCAGCGCTTTAGCAGGTAAGCATACCAGGCCTTCCCATCCGGAACGGTAATAATACCCCCGGCGGGTATGGTGGCGGGCGGGTTTTTAAGCCATTCCTGTTCCAGCGCAATCCGCTCCAGGTTCAGGCTGGTTTCATATCGTATCAATTCAAAATCCGTCCGCTGCGATGCGGTCAACCCTTCCATTTTATACAATGGCAATTGCGCCTGTACAGATTTAAAGAAATCCAATTGTTTTTGCACATCAGCGGACGAACCAATATGTTGAAATCCGCTTACATAGCTCAGTTCCAAATCGGGCAAGCGCAGGGCTTTATAACCGCTTACAAAACCGGCGCTAAACTGCGCAAAATCCTTGTGCTGCGCCGAGGCTGTCAATGAAAAAAACAAAGCGGCCAGGGCAAAAAAGATCCTTCTCATTTTCTTTTTTGTTTATAGACTATTAGGGACGGGAGGTTGTTACAGGGGGAGAGGAAATCTATTCCATCGTCATGGCGAGGATACGAAGCCATCTCTACGTCTGCTGATCAGCGTACGGCGCGTCAGATGGGGGCCTAGTGCCATCGGGGCTTATTCTTGCATCAAGTCATCATACAAATCCCGCCATTCAGGATTTAATGAATTGATCAAATTGATTTTGTTTTTACGACTCCCTGCCTGGATGGTTTTTTCGGCCGCAATTGCTTCTTCAATCCTGGGGTAAAAGAAATAGTATACCAGCTTATTGCAATTATATTTCGCTGTAAAACTATTTGGGCAATGCTTGTTTTTATGCTGCCAAACGCGACCGGTAATATCGGATGTGACACCCGTATATAAAACAGTATGCAGCTTGTTTGTCATGATGTAAACACAACCTCCTTTTGCCAAAATCATGATGCAAGATAATAATTGGCGGTAAACTTGCGGCAATTCGTCTTTTTTTCTAAGCATTCCGGCACGTCATTTCGCGCTCATCAACAGGTCCTTGATTTGCACGCGTAGAGATGGCTTCGTTCCTCGCCATGACGGTTGGTGGCTGAGCTTTATCCGAGGCGAGGGAATTTTAAGGTGTCGGCGATGTGCGGTTTCTTTAACACTTATATTGAGGTTTTGCAGATGTCTTTCATTTTGGATCTGGTATAGGTAGATATAAGTTAATTAGCGTCACACTATTTAAATAATCGTCCATTTTACTTTCAGTGTGGAAAACTTGCACAATAATTAGCGAATTTATGAATTACAAACGGGGGTTATTGTATTTGCGAAGGCGTACCTTTGTTTTAAACAACAAAGGAGCCGTTAAGCCCCTTTTGTTTGAATGCGAAGTCCGATAGAGATGATACAATAATAGAGTCTAATCTATTATCAGGCGGTAAAATTCCGTCCGGATGTTCAAAGGCCTCGAGACTGATACTCTCGGGGCTTTTTTTTATCATCTACACAAAGAACGCTATTCCAACGTTTAGTTTCAAGTTCTACAAAATAAAAAGTTATGAACCGTTGTGTGGCTCTGGTGGGTCGTTGACGTAATGATAACAGACCCTCCCTACTTTGAATTTGATTTTGAGCGGCGTTCGGGTTTGTTTAGTCCAGACAGATAATATTATACGAATTGTATTAGCGTTTCTGGGTAGAGTGACGGATTGGCTTATCGTTTAGGCAACTTGGTTTTAAAATATTAATGTAATTTAGTCTTTATTAAAAATACCTAAATTATGGAACTACTCAAATCGCAAAAGGCATATTTATACGATATAATTGCTGCGAACATGTTTTCTCCTTTCTTGTTTGAATTGAAAGATGTAATTGGTGCTAGTAATAATAAAATTACTTCAGTAACTTACAAACACTCGAATTACTATTATATGATAAATGCGAGTGAAACACAATTTCTTTTAAACTGTTCACCTGGTGAAAATGCCCTTACCGAAAGCTCTCAAGTGAGCACCTGGGCACATGCCTCTACGTATTTCAATAGATGGCTAACAAATCTACGACGAGAAATTGAGGTCATCGACAAATGGAAACAACTCGAAGAGCAAATGCCAGATATTTCGATTATTCAAGATGGCAATAATGGAAAATTCACATTTAATGAATTTATTCAAGTTGAAACTAAAATTAATTTATTAAAGCTTAGAATATTAGAAATCCCGCTGGAGCCTGAACAAATTCGGGTTTTAAATGATAAGTTAGATTATTGTATCGAACTGGCGAAGAGCGCAAATAAATTTGATTGGGGCTCTTATTTTCTCGGAGTAATAACAAACATAATTTTAACATTAAGCGTTACGCCAGCTAATGCACACATGATATGGCAGGCAGTGCGACATGTATTTGATTCATTTTTATTAAATTAATTTTGTATGTACCACTCCCTAACCAATCTACCCTATATGGGCCCATTTGCCCATTCTTCATCTGTAGATGTTCGTTCCATTTTCATCATGCATGCCAAACCTGGCGGTCAGATTTGTGCGACGATTTAGTTCAAGAGTAAATCGCACGAATTGTAAATGGAAAAAGTTAGGCGGATTAAATCCCTTAATAACCCGTCGTATAGTTGACTTGCAGGCGTAGAGATGGCGTCGTTCCTCGCCATGACGGTTGGTGGCCAGGCTTTATCTCAAGGGAGGGAATTTTTAGAATAAATCCTATCAATCAAAAGGGAACAGCATACGGGCCTTAGGTCCACAATAGCCCGCTGTACAACTGATTTGCAGGCGTAGAGATGGCTTTCCCGAAAAAAATCGGGACAGGCTGTTCCTCGCCATGACGGTTGGTGGCTAATGAATCACCCCTTCAACAATCTATTCACCGTGCCCAGGCCTATGCCTAATTGTTCGCTGATCTGGCGTTGGGAGCAACCTTCGGCGGAGAGTTGCGGGACTTTTTCGGCGAGTTGCCGGTTGCGGGCCTGGGCGGCGGTGAGCAGGTGCTGACTTTCGGGACTGTTGCCATCGAAACGGAATTGCAGGATATGACGATGCTTTTGGATGCGGCCAAGGCATACATTATCGTCGCCGTAAACCTGGTGGGTGCTGCGTTGTTTTATTTGTTTTATGTAACGCAGGCTGTTATCGGTATTGCTGATACCGATGGTGAAGGCACTGTCGGCAAAGTTCATGAGCAGCTTGCTGCCGTGCAGGTCGCCTACCGAAAGCGGCAATGCCGGGTTTCGTCGCTTTGGCGTATGCGCCAGCACCAATATGGATAACTTATGCTCCACGCGCATGGCATTTAGCCTTTGCATTAACCGCAGCGCCCCGGCCGCATTGCCTGTGCCGGCGCCCAGGCAACTGATATTATCGATAATAAGTACCGTTGCGCCTAACTGCTGTATGCGGTATTCGAGACTCGTGAGCAGGAGTTCGTCGTCGACCATATCACCGGTATTTGCTTCGAGCAGGTTTGCAGTATTGAATTGCGCGCGCAGAAAGTTATCGTTAAAGGGTGTGCTGCCGCTATCGGTTTCGCCGGGGTTGCCGGGCTTGTTATAACGCTTGTGGAACTGCAGGGTGCTGAGTTCAAAGTCGGCATACAGCACTTTGGCAGCCGGGGCCGTACATGGGAACCGGCCCGTTTTTGAACCGCGTGCAATGGCATTGCCTATCTGTACAGCCAAAATGGACTTGCCGGTGTTGGTGTTGGCAAAAAGAAAGCAAAGTTCGTGCTGGTACCAAAATTCGCCGAAGAGCATTTTGGCTTCGGGCTCGCGGTCGCCAAGTTCCATCCAGCGGTTACCGGTGTAAACGGTAAATAAGCTGCGGATGGCCATGGGATCAAGGGGTGGCGGTGTTTGTTTTTTTCGTTTAGCCGGGCGGTAAGGTATTCCGCGGATTTCTGCGCGCAATTTCTCAATTGCGGTGGGGCGTTCGGAGGTGGAGTAATCGGGCATGGGAGTCAATTGGTGAATTAGTGAGTTGGTGAATTAGTGAATGTTAGTGAGTTGGTGAATTAGTGGATGGGTAACGTTTGTTGATGAAATATTGTGTATGCACCCCATCTAAACCTACCGTATACCCACATCTTTATTTGTGACGTTAAAAATGCGCCGTAGGTGCAAACGGTCGGTAGAAAAACATGCACGCAACGCTTTTGCGCCGTAGGTGCAACAGATAGCGAACTATTTATGGTTCCATATGTTAGACGGTCAAGTTCTGTACCTATGGCACAGATAGCTTTTATGGCATAATTCTACCGACCTTGAACCCCCGCTGGGGTTCTTGAAAAAGATGTGAGTACACGGTAACCTTTAAACGGCAAAGGCGTCACTATCTCCTCAGTTGAATTATGAAATGACTTAAAACTTCGTTAGTGCTGAGAACGTCGCCAGGTTGCGTATGATGTGTTTATGTAAACAACCATGATTCAGGTAGTTAATGGCAGACCGGAACAGCTTTCGCAACAAATATAAAAAACGCCTAAGACAGTTTTGGTGACACTATTTTGTCAGTACTGTTGAAGGATAGCTATAAGGTTACCTGTATGCTGCGTTAGCGGGCGTCGCGGATACCGGCCTTGAGCTTAAGGCCTTGATGGCGTATGAGCAGAGCACGCGGCCCCCTTTTTCTATCAAAAGGGGGAAACGCCCTTGTTTTGAGTCTGGAGTTGGTAATCTTTCATTGGGGAGCGGATTTTTAAATGGGGAGATTTTCGGAATGCAAAGATAATGAAGCGCCAATTATTGGATGGTGACACTATTTTGTCAGTAGAGGTACGGATTTTTGGCAAAATCGGCTTCGCAAATAGCTCATAATGAGGTGTTCCAAAAATAGTGGTGTGTGGAACGTGGAACACTGGAACATGAAGGTAGGGTGAAAAAACGTCAATTATTGGTTAGGCGGTGTTTAAATTTCATTAAGGACGGGGTGCTATTATCCCCCTCAAAAAAATATTTTAAAATAAATTTGCGTAACTCACAAGTTACATATACATTTGAGTAACTTTAAAGTTACGCATTATGGCAAAGTATATTAAACACGATTTTTTTTATCCGACCACCCCGGGGGTGGTTTGGGAGTATCTTACCGACCCTGAGCTGATGGCGCAGTGGCTGATGAAAAGCAATTTTGAGCCAGTTGTTGGCCACGAGTTTCAGTTCCGCACCAATCCGCATCCCGATGTGAATTTTGACGGAACGTTTTACTGCAAGGTTTTGGAAGTAGATCCGCCTAAAAAGCTCTCCTACGAGTGGAAATTTGGATCGGGCGATGGGGTGCTGCACAACTCGGTAGTGAACTGGACGCTGGTTGAAACAGCCGGGGGCACCGAGCTGCAACTAATCCATAACGGATTTGAAAAGGAAGCGCTCTTTTTGCCGCTGCTTGCATCGATGGAAACTGGCTGGTTGCGCAACATGACAAAAATTTTTCAACTGATAACCACGGCAGCAGATGGAACAGCAAAGGCTTGACGTTTTCCAGGTAATTGCCGACCCCAGTCGCCGGCAGATACTTTACCTGCTCAGCCAAGACAGCAGTACCATTAACGCCCTGGCCGAAAACTTTGACATGAGCAGGCCCGCAGTCTCCAAACATATTAAGGTGCTGAGCAACGCCGGCTTTATTACCATTGAGGATATTGGCCGCGAAAGGCACTGCGTGCTGAAGCAGGATGGCTTTAAGGATTTACATAAATGGCTGGAATATTTTGATGCTTTCTGGGCTAATAAACTCAATAAGCTGGGTGCCTTGATAAATGAACGTAATAAATCAACAAAAAAATAAACCATGAATAACCAGGATTTTACAACCACCATTCTGGTGGACCAAACACCCAAACAGGCCTTTGAGGCCATTAATAATGTTACCGGCTGGTGGACAGACAATTTGGAAGGCGATTCGCACAACACCGGCGACGAGTTTTCCGTCCGATTTTGGGATGTGCATTATTCCAAACAAAAATTAATAGAGGTAATTCCGGATACAAAAGTTGTTTGGCTGATCACCGACAGTCAGCTCAATTTTGTTGAAGACAAAACGGAATGGACCGGCACTAAAATTAGTTTTAATATCACTAAAGAAGGCGATAAAACGCAGGTGCGTTTTACGCATCATGGCCTAGTTCCGCAGGTTGAATGCTATAACGGGTGTTCGAATGCATGGGGCGGTTATATAACCAACAGCTTGTATAAGCTGATCACTACGGGAAAAGGACAGCCGACTGAGAAAGAGTCTTTAGTCTGAAGTCTTTAGTCCGGAGTCTTAACAAGAAGAGTAGTTAATAACTTACATCTAAAAAAAATAAAATCATGAATAACCAGGATTTCAGCTCTACCATTTTGGTAGACCAGACCCAAAAACAAGCTTTTGACGCCGTTAACAACGTTCGCGGATGGTGGTCGGAAAGCATAGAAGGAAGCACTGACACGCTCAACAGCGAATTTAATTATCATTATGAGGATGTGCATCGTTGCACTATGAAAATTATTGAGCTTATCCCTGCCCAGAAAGTTGTTTGGCTGGTAACCGACAACTATTTCAATTTCACCAGCGACAAAAGCGAATGGATAAACACCAAAATTATTTTTGAAATTGCCGCAAAGGATGACAAAACCGAAGTTCGGTTTACGCACCAGGGCCTGGTACCGCAGTACGAATGCTACCGGGTTTGCCACGAGGCCTGGACGCATTACATACAGGAAAGCCTGCGCGACCTGATCGTCGCAAACAGCGGGCAGCCTGAACTGACCGATGAAGAAAATAGCTATAACGCCCGGTTGGCCGACAAATTTGATTTGAAATAGTGTTTTAGTCTCGAGTCAAAAGTCTTTAGTCCTGAGTCAAAGCAGCGAAAAATTAACTCAGGACTAAAGACTCTGGACTCAGAACTAAGCATATGTGATGTTTTCCAATGTAAAAGTGTAAGGCAGCGAGGAAGTACCGGGCCCTCCGCCTGTCATCACAATATCGGCGCCTGCAATGCCTAACAATGATATTTCGGTATTGACTTGCGAAATGATAGCCGAATTCATTACCTCACCCGGCGTTATCTCAAGCTGCGAAACGACCCCGATATAAATGGTAGGGCTGAACTGGAATGCCGCCTTTTGACCGGGTTGGATATTTGTTTCGGTAGATAGCAGCGTGCTGTTCCTGTAAACATTAGCGTTTATGGCGCCCGATGGCAGCATATTTAAAATAGCTGTTTCCTGTGGCGAGGCAGCTTGCCCGCTGGGTTGCAAAACATCACCCGATGTGGTTGACACAACGCTGAATTGTTCACCGGGCCCTGCGTTTTGCTGCGGGCTCCGATTACCATAACTATCGGACACGGCGACGGTTAGTTGCGCGGGAAAAACAAAAGGATGACTCCAGCCCGGCGCACAGTTTTCAATCACCACCCAGGCAATGGCGGTTTCGGCATCGGGTGCAAGCATATTCTTTTGAAAAACAACAACCTGGGCGCTGCCCTCGTCGTTGGAATTGTTGACAAAACGTAGATTAATACTGCTCATGATAATAGTTTAATGTTGCGTTAAAATTATAAAATCATCTATTAGTATCACAGTCGGAGCGTTTAATTTTTTTTATTCTTCCTTTCCTATCAATTAAGCGTAAGCCTCCAGCTTAACCGTATTGGCCACCTTTAAAGGCATTTCTATCATCATGTTTTTCCATGGCGTGTGCGGCAATATTTTCCATATTTGCAGGCTTAGCCATTGTTTTAAACGTGTGGTAGGCACAAACCATTCGGCACCTTCGGCCATTTTTTGTGCGGCCGTTACAAATGGCCGCATCGCCTGTTCATATTTTGCAAATGCGATTGCATAGTCGCCACTGGCGTTTTTAAGTTCGCTGGCTAAAATATAAGCCCCCACTACGGCCATGCTGGTACCCATACCTGACATAGGCGACGCACAGCCTGCTGCATCGCCTAACAGGGCGACCCGGCCCGATGACCACCTGTCCATCCTGATCTGGCTCACGGAATCGAAATAAAAATCGTCGGCTTCGTCCATCAACTGCAGCATTTTGGGTATTTGCCATTTTTCGCCGGCAAAGCGGTCGCGGATAAATTGTTTTTGCCGGCTGATGTCGCGATAATCATATTCAAAAGCCGGCGATGAAAAGTAGAAACTTGCGCTGGTGGCCGTATCGCGCTTTGCGCTAAAAACCCCCGCGCGTTTGCCTAACGTACCATAATACAAACCTGCCATATCTTTTAAATCCAAAAAGTTGGGTGCGGTAAAAATGGCGAAGTAAATACCCAGGTGATGCATAAACTCAGCCTCGTTACCAAACACCAGCGACCGTACGTTTGAGTGTAGGCCATCGGCACCAATCACCAGGTCGAATTTACGCGGGGCATTGCGGTTACAACTAACATCAACCCCGGTAGCTGTTTGATCTATTTTACTGATGCTATCATCAAATATATATTCGGTATAAGGCTTTGTTGCTTCATACAGTACATTGGCCAGGTCGCCGCGCAGTATCTCCAACTCACCGCTGGTAAAGCCATCGGGCATGCTGGCCAATTTTTTATTGTTTTGATCAACGATGGTGATCTTACCGGCACGGGTCTCAAATTTTTTTATTTCGCCGACGATATCCATCCGCTCCAGTACCTGCATGGCTGTTCCCCTGAAATCAATAGCATAGCCCCCCTGCCTGATGCCTGGTGCCCGTTCAATAATAGTCGGGTTAAACCCAAACCTGTGCAACCAAAAGGCAAGTGCAGGTCCTGCAATGCTCGCTCCCGAAATCAATATATTTTTATTTTCCATGATTTTTCGCTTATGAAAAGCCAAAACTAAGCGAATGGCAAAACCTGGCAATCCGTTCGGGGTGGGGAGTTCCAATAAATCGGTAAACCCGGGAATTTTAACGGTGAACAGCTATCCACAGAGGTGTGATAATTTTATTATATAATATCTATGGAAATAGTAGTATTTAATTAAATATTGTATATTTGTGTCGTGAAAATTAAAACATTACAAGCTTAATTATCATGTTAAAGCACCAGGATCACAATTCTTCAGCCCCTTTTATCTTAAAGGAACCCATGTGTATGTGCATGTGTTGTTGCAGCTAAGGCCTGCCGGAAGACTTTTTCTGTCTTTCACCAAAAATCAAACTGCTTTTTTCAATCCCATAATAGTACTTATGAAATAGATACGGAATATCAAAATACAACCGGCAAGGAAGCCTTGCCGGTCATGTTGCATGATGAGTCAGCCCAGTAACGGCAATCACTAACTGACCATCAAGGTTTTATTAACGAATTAACATTAACATAAAACATTTTAAATATATGGAAATTTATATCCATGCAAAAAAAGTACGCTTTAAGTTCTTTAAAATACTCCTCGTCCTTTTACTGCCCACGGCCGCCTTTGCGCAAAACGACGGGCAGATGCTCATCAACTCCCGCCTCAATGGCATTGTTCTCGACTCGGTAACACAACAGCCGGTAATAGGTGCGGTAGTTCAAATAAAAGGCATTACCCACTCTGTGTCAACCGGCGCCGATGGTAAATTCGCATTCGTGACCGGGCAAAAACTGCCCTATACCTTAGTTATAACTTTTGTTGGTTATAAAACCAAGGAAGTTTACGCCACCGGCAGCCCGGTAATTGTGCAACTGGTTGAAAACCTGACGGTATTGAACGATGTGGTTGTGGTGGGATACGGCACCCAGAAGAAAAGTGATGTAACCGGCTCATTGTCATCTATCGCCAAAGAAAACCTTAACCAGGCCAGTTCGTCGGTTGATAATTTGTTGAGCGGAGCGGCGCCCGGCATACAGGTAACCCAAAGCTCCGGTCAGCCCGGCGCATCGGCAAGTGTGCGCATCAGGGGCGGCAACTCCATTTACGGCGGTAACGAACCGTTGTATGTTATTGATGGCTTCCCCATTTATAACGACAACTCCAAACTTTCTTCCTATTCCGGCACGGGCACCAACCCCACCTCGGCCGGGCTTGACGCATTGTCGACTATCAACCCTGCTGATATCGAATCGATAGAAGTTTTAAAGGACGCGTCTGCCACATCTATCTATGGGTCGCGCGGCGCAAATGGCGTTATCATCATCACTACAAAAAAAGGAAAACGCGGCACCAACAACGTTTCATACCAGGGTTATTACGGCGATCAAAAGATCAGCCATACCATTCCGTTGCTTAATGGCTCGCAATGGGCCAGTTTGAGGAACGATATTTTAGCCAGCCAGGGACAGGCACCTGCATTTACTGATGCGCAGGTAGCCGCCTTTGGAAAAGGGACCGACTGGCAGGCGGCTGCGTTCCGGACAGCGCCCATTCAAAACCACGAGATAACATTATCAGGGGGTGACGAAAAATCGAGGTATTACATAGCCGGCAATTATTTCGACCAGGACGGGATATTGCTGAATACCAATTTTAAAAGGTATTCGCTGCGAATAAATTACGACCGCGATATATCCAACTATTTCAAAATTGGCCTCAGCGCTTCAACCACCTACTCCGAAGCCAACAGCCCGGCAGCCAACATTGCTACCACAACGCTCAACAGCCCCAATATTATCACCAACCTGATAGCTACTTCGCCGGTTTTACCTGTAAAAGATCAAAATGGAAATTATGTACTCAACACCTACTCCACCATCCCGTCAAACCCGATACAGGATTTAAACTCCATCATCAATCAAAACAATGTGAACCGATCTGTAGGCAGTTTTTTTGGCGAATATAAACTGGTGCCGGGGCTTACGGCAAAAGTTTCCTTCGGTGCCGACCTGGCGAACGCCAAACAAAATTTTTACGCGCCATCATACACATCCGATAGTTATGGCTCGTTGGGCTACGCCAGTGTAGGAACGGCTATCTCCAACTCGTGGTTAAATGAAAACACGCTTACCTTTGATAAGGTAATTAACCATCAGCATTACATCAATATCCTGGCAGGTTATACTACGCAATACTCGGTTTCGCAAACTGAAACAGCGGGCGCTAAAAATTTTGTAACCGACCTTACCACCTTTAATAATCTTTACAGCGGATCTATTATTATTGCCCCTACTTCAAGTTCATACACAACATCGCTCAACTCGTACCTGGCGCGTATCAACTATTCTTTTGAGCATGAGTACAACCTGACGCTTTCGGGCAGGGCCGACGGTTCTTCGTCATTTGGCGCCAACAAACATTGGGGATATTTCCCATCGGCAGGTTTTTCATGGAATGCCAGCCAGGAAAAATTCATCAAAAATGTAACCGCGATCAGTAATTTAAAACTGCGGTTATCAGCGGGATTAACAGGCAATCAGCAAATACCACCAAACTTGTATTTAAGCCTGTTAAATGCTTACCCATATAGCTTTAACGGTTCGCAATCTTTTGGGCTTGCTCCTTCACAGTTAGCTAACGAGGACCTGCATTGGGAACAAACCGCCCAATACGACGCCGGTATCGATCTGGGTTTACTTGATAATCGCATTAACCTGGTTTTGGACGCTTACTATAAAAAAACCACCAATTTATTATTAAGCGTACCTATTCCGTTATCCAGTGGTCAATCCACTTCGACCCAAAATTTAGGCAGTGTTGAAAATAAAGGGATTGAAATTGCCCTGAATACCGATAACATCAGGGACCATGAACTTACCTGGAAAACGACAGTGGTGTTTTCATTAAACCGCAACAAGGTGCTGAGTTTGGGGCCGGGCGAAACTTCGTTTTTCCCATCAATCCCTAACGGAACGCTGGGCATTTTGCAGCCAGAAATCATTAAGGTAGGCTTACCGCTGGGTACTTTTTGGGGCTACAAAACTGCGGGCATTTTCCAATCAGCAGCCGAAATTGCACAATACCCTACCCTCAACAGCAAGGCCAATACCAAACCCGGCGACCAGCGTTTTGCAGATGTTAATAACGACGGCTTGATTACCCCTGCCGATAAGGTAAACCTGGGTACTGCCCAACCAAAATTCACCGGTAGTTTCACCAATACATTTAATTATAAACATTTCGACCTGGTGGTATTTCTGCAAGGATCGTATGGCGGTAAAATTTACGATGCGCTTCACCAGCAGTTAAACATTACTAACCTTACTCAAAACTCCTGGGCCGATATTGCTAACCGATGGACACCCACCAACCCAAGCAATACGGTTCCCCGTGCCACCAACGGGCCGGTTGCCCAAATGGAGGATACCTATATCGAAAACGGATCGTACCTGCGGATAAAAAACCTGAGCCTGGGTTACACATTTACCGATGGCATTTTGACCAGTCTGCATGCCAAAGCACTCAGGATTTACGTAGCGGGGCAAAATTTGGCTACCTGGACCAAGTATAAAGGCTACGACCCCGAAGTAAACAGCTTTGAGCAAAGCAACATTGCACCCGGCATCGATTATGGGGCTTATCCCAATTATAAAACATTCCTGGTCGGCTTAAACCTCACTCTTTAATCTTATAAAAAACAGGACAATGAAAAAGCTATTTCTACAATTCATCATAATCGCTGCGGCGGCTATTGCGCTTGTATCGTGCAATAAGCTCGACCAGCAGCCACGGTCGGCCATTACGAGCGATCAATTTTACAAAACGCAATCCGACGCGATTGCAGCCATTACTGCTGTTTACAGCGAGTTGACCTATGATGCCGGCGAACAACCGCTTTATGGCAGGGAAATTAATTTTTTGGCAGATATGACTACCGATGACTTGTCAGCCGGACCGTCGGCTATTAATCCCAATGTGCGGGCACTAAGTTCCATTACCTACACCGCGACAGACGACCGGGTGGAAGTGGTGTGGCGGCAACTTTACACAGGCATTGCCCGCGCCAATATCGCCATAGACAGGATACCGGCCATATCGTTCGACACTACCCAACGGGCACGATTAGTGCGCGAGGCCAAATTTTTACGCGGATTATTTTATTTCGATCTGGTGCGTTTTTGGGGCGATGTACCGCTGGTGATCCACACACCATCATCGGCTGCCAATTTAACCAGTTTGAACGTGAACAGGTCGCCGGCAACTGCTGTTTATGCACAGATAATAGCCGATTTAACCGATGCGCAAAATCTGCCTGCATCATACACCGGCGCCGATTTGGGCCGGGCCACAGGCGGGGCGGCAAAAACCCTGCTGGCAAAGGTTTATTTAACCCAAAAAGACTGGAAAGATGCTGCCGAAAAGGCCAACGAAGTAATAACCGGCCCCTACGGCTATGCATTGTTTGCAAACTATGCCGATGTTTTTAACCCGGCAACCAAAAATGGTAAGGAGCATATATTTTCTTCGCAAATCTCATCAAACGGGGGCCTGGGCAATTCAAGTTCGCTTATGGCTGCTGCGTTTGCCGGCTTCAAGGGCAACGTGCCTGCCGATATTCCGGCAGACAGCGGGGTATATAAAATATTCAGCAATAACGATACCCGTAAAAGCGTAACCTTTTATACCTCGCTTATTAACCCGGCAACCGGCTCAAGCTTCACGTTTCCATCGTTCTATTTTGGAAAATATGTGGACCGAAGCCAACTGCTAACCCCTACGCAAAGCAATATCAACTTTCCGATTTTGCGCTACGCGGATGTTTTACTGATTTATGCTGAAGCTACAAATGAACTAAGCGGGCCAACCGCCGATGCTTACAGCGCCATAAACCAGGTGCGCAGCCGTGCGCAAATTGCCAGTCTGCCTCTAACGCTTTCCCAATCCGATTTCCGCGATTCACTTTATACCGAACGCCGGCGGGAGTTTGTACAGGAGGCCCAGCGCTGGTTCGACCTGGCACGTACTGGGCGACTGGTGCAGCAGGTGCAAAAAGTAGCCACAAAAACCAATGTAAGCGCTACCAATAATTTATTCCCAATCCCGGCAAGCGAAATCAGTACCAATCCGGGCTTAACACAGAATCCGGGGTATGCGCAATAACAGGAATTAGAGAAAAAGCGTGGGAGTGTGCGATTCCCCTCCCGATAGCTATGGGGAGGGGAGCCTGCCACACAGACCGGATAGCATTTAACATCAATTTAAAAAACGAACAAAATATCCACTTATATAAACTAAAACAACATCATGAAAAAACTATTAACAGCAGCCATAGCAACCTTTGCGCTCTCCGCGCAGGTGCATGCGCAAAATTTTACCCAGCAACAGCAACCCTTTAAAGGGACAGTGGGACGAACATTAGCCGAATCAAAAGAAGACTGGACCGGCCCCATAAAAGCACCAAAAGGTGCTCCAAACGTGGTTTGGATCATATTGGACGACGTAGGCTTTGGCGCCAGCAGCACCTTCGGCGGCGTAATACGTACCCCAACTTTTGATAGCCTGGCCAGCCAGGGCCTGCGCTATACCAATTTTCATACCGCAGCAATTTGCGCGCCCACACGGGCCGGGTTACTTACCGGGCGCAATCACCACTATGTGCACATGGGCGGGTTTGCACATACCATGCTCTCGGCCGGTTTCCCCGGCTGGGATGGCAGGATACCATCGGACAAAGGCACCGCTGCTGAAATACTCCGCGAAAATGGTTATAACACCTTTGCAGTAGGAAAATATGGCTTAACACCCGACGAGGATGCTACCGATGCCGGTCCG
>Ga0206865_1029_pt1 | contig 46496 bp, 43 predicted proteins | sample Alteio_BWOrgCont_39_FD_152628 | JGI IMG/M metagenome (GOLD analysis project Ga0206865, IMG submission 152628) | Enriched cells from forest soil in Barre Woods Harvard Forest LTER site, Petersham, Massachusetts, United States -... | ecosystem: Environmental > Terrestrial > Soil > Temperate forest >...
TACAACAATTCCTTACCTACGCTATTTTCCATACCTTAAACGAGGCGTCCGAATGGTCTTTGATCTTTACCTTGGTGGCCTGATCGCTTTAGGCCTGGCGCTTTACCTTGGCTACGCCCTTATACATCCAGAAAAATTCTGAGCACAGATCATGTCTTTTGTAGAATTGTTACAATTCATCGCCTTTATCACAGTCACTCTTTTGCTCGCGCTGCCTCTCGGGGCTTACATGGCACGTACCTTTAACGGTGAGGCGACATGGCCAAGCAAAATCCTCGACCCTATCGAAGGCGTGATCTACCAGATGTCCGGCATCCGTGCAGCTGAGCAGCAAAATTGGCTACAATATTTCGGTGCGGTCCTTATTTTTAATGCGTTGGGCGGTGCTGCACTTTTTCTTATCCTGATGCATCAAGACTTATTGCCGTGGAACCCTCAGACCTTACCCGGCCTTCCTGCGGCCCTTGCTTTCAATGTGGCAGCGAGTTTTATCACAAACACAGATTGGCAATCTTATAGCGGTGAAACCACCCTGAGCTATTTCAGCCAGATGATGGGATTGACGGTTCAAAACTTTTTGTCGGCAGCCACTGGCCTTGCCGTTGCTGTTGCCGTCATCCGTGGTTTTATCCGCCGTGAAAACGCCAAGCTTGGCAATTTTTATGTTGATACAACTCGCGCAGTCTTTTATGTGCTTCTGCCATTGGCCTTTATATTTGCTATCTTCTTGATCACTCAAGGCGTGCCTGACTCACTCCACCCTTCTGTAAGTGCAACGACGCTTGAAGGTACGCAACAAACGATTGCCCAAGGTCCCGTAGCTAGCCAGATAGCGATCAAGATGATGGGGTCAAATGGTGGCGGTTATTTCAATGCGAATGCCACACACCCTTATGAAAACCCCACACCTTTAAGCAATTTTGCCCAGCTGATTACGCTTGTGTTAGTGGCTGTTGCGCTCGTTTTGGCGTTCGGGAAAATGGTGGGCGATAAACGGCAAGGCATTGCGTTACTTGTCAGTATGACAATCCTCTTCCTCATCCTTTTTCTCCTTTGCTATGTGATGGAATCCCAGGGTAATCCGGCTTTTGCTGCCTTTAATATTGATCAGAATATCACCGACCTTAATTCTGGCGGCAACATGGAGGGCAAAGAGGTCCGTTTCGGCATTTTTAATTCCGCCCTCTGGACAACTCTGACCAGCGCCACATCCAATGGATCCACGAATGCAATGTTTGATAGCCTGACACCTCTCGGCGGTTTTGTGGCGCTGTTTAATATGCTGTTAGGTGGCATCATTTTTGGTGGGGTTGGCTGTGGCGTCTACGGCATTTTGATTTATGTCTTGATCACAGTTTTTATCGCAGGACTGATGGTTGGCCGAACACCAGAATATCTCGGCAAGAAAATTGAAGCTTACGAGATGAAGCTGGCGATCTCGGCACAGCTGCTTTACCCCATTTGCGTTTTAGGGTTTGGCGTAGCATCCCTCCTCACTCCTGAAGGTGCTCTATCACTCAGTGCCAAAGGTCCTCACGGCCTAACGCAAATGATTTACGCCTATGCGTCTGCAGCCGCCAATAACGGCTCATCCTTTGCTGGCTTCAATGGTAATACAAATTTCCAAAATATCATGCTCGGCATTGTCATGCTGATCGGTCGCTACGGCATCATGGGGATCGTCCTCGCAATTGCAGGATCCTTGGCCGCCAAAAAGATTGTACCCGTCTCTAACTGCACACTACCAACCCATGGCCCCATGTTCGTTGTCTTGTTGACAATTATTATCCTCATCCTGGGTGGATTGACTTATTTCCCGGCCTTGGCTTTAGGGCCCATCGCCGAGCATCTTTCAACCCTTAGCAGTGCGGGGGCTATAAGATGATCAAGAAAGCCCCTCATTCAGCCCTTTTTGATGCCACGCTGATGCGTGAAGCCCTGGTCAACACCTTCCTAAAGCTCAACCCTGAAAAATTGATCCTCAATCCAGTGATGTTCACCGTGGGTGTTGCCAGCGCCGTGGCAACGCTTATTACTTTGCGGGATGCAGCCCTCGGCAGGCCATTTCTTTTCAGTTTACAAATTGCCTTATGGCTTTGGTTCACGGTTTTGTTTGGCAACTTTGCCGAAGCCATCGCTGAAGGCCGCGGCAAAGCCCAAGCCGATAGCCTACGCAAAACCAAGACAGAAACATTGGCCAAAAAATTAACATCCCTTGCCGGCGTCAATTTCAAACTCGTTCCAGCGACAGAATTACGTCGTGGCGATTTGATCGTCGCTGAAACAGGCGACATTATTGCGGGCGACGGGGAGGTTGTTAAAGGTATTGCGACAGTTGATGAATCCTCGATCACAGGTGAATCCGCACCCGTAATCCGCGAATCCGGTGGTGACCGTTCGGCAGTCACGGGTGGCACACGTGTTGTCTCAGACCGCATCATTATTGAAATCCACGCCAACCCTGGGGAATCCTTCCTTGACCGTATGATTGGCATGGTCGAGGGCGCCAAACGCCAGAAAACGCCCAATGAAATTGCGTTGAACATTCTGCTGATTGGTTTGACGCTTATCTTCCTCATTGTCTGTGTCACTTTGGAGGGTTTGGCTGCTTATTCTGGAAAACTGGTTCCGGTCATCTATTTAATCGCCCTTTTGATCACGCTGATCCCCACCACTATTGGCGGCCTTTTATCAGCTATCGGCATTGCCGGAATGGATCGCCTCATCATATTCAATGTCGTGGCAAAGTCTGGCCGTGCCGTCGAAGCCGCGGGCGACATCAATGTATTGTTACTTGATAAAACGGGCACCATCACCCTTGGCAACCGCATGGCGAGTGAGTTCATCCCCGTCGATGGTGCCACGGAAGAAAGCTTGGCAGAAGCCGCCATGCTTTCGTCACTGACGGATGATACGCCCGAAGGCAAATCCATTGTCCGTCTTGCCGAAGAACGGTTTAAATGGTCAGCGGCAGAACAGCGTAAGGTGAACATGTCGTTTGTGCCTTTTAGCGCCAGCACGCGCATGAGTGGCGTTGATTTTGGCGATGTTTCCATCCGCAAAGGCGCACCGGACTCGATCCTTTATTTATGTGGCAGCAGCGGCAGCACCAGTGTGGTTCGCGCCATTGAAAGCGTCGCCAAAACAGGTGGCACACCTTTGGTTGTTGCGCGCGATAAACATATCCTGGGTGTCATCCACCTTAAAGATATCATCAAGACCGGAATGCATGAGCGTTTTGCAACTCTGCGGCGCATGGGCATCCGTACCGTCATGATTACGGGTGATAATCCTTTGACGGCGGCAGCCATCGCTGCCGAAGCTGGGGTGGATGATTTCCTGGCCGAAGCCTCACCGGAGAAGAAGTTAGAATTGATCCGTAAAGAACAGTATGAAGGTAAGCTTATCGCTATGTGCGGCGATGGATCGAACGATGCCCCCGCGCTTGCCCAAGCCGACGTTGGCGTTGCTATGAATACCGGCACGATGGCAGCGCGCGAAGCGGGCAATATGATCGATTTAGACAGTGACCCGACTAAATTGATCGAGATCGTGATGATCGGCAAACAGCTTTTGATGAGCCGTGGAGCTTTGACGACATTCTCTATCGCTAATGACATCGCAAAATATTTTGCCATCATCCCCGCTTTATTTATGACGATATATCCAGCCATGGGCCTACTCAATGTCATGCATCTCGGCAGCCCGGAAAGCGCCATTCTGTCGGCAATTATATTTAACGCGTTGATCCTTATTGCCTTGGTGCCCCTGGCGTTGAAGGGGGTAAAATACGTGCCCGCACCTGCCAATGAGATTTTGCGCCGTAACTTACTCATTTATGGGTTGGGGGGCATTATTGTCCCTTTTATCGGCATTAAGCTGATCGACATGATCGTCAGCCATATCATGGGGGTCGCCAATGTTTAGGGAACTACGCGCTAGTTTGAGCCTCTTTATCATCCTCGCTTTGATCACGGGATTTGCCTATCCCATGTTGGTCATGGGTGTCGGCCAGAAATTATTCCCCTCTCAAGCAAATGGTAGCCTCATTAGAAATGACCAAGGCAAGATTATCGGCTCCGCCCTCATCGGGCAAAGCTTTAGCAATGCCATTTACTTTCACCCACGCCCTTCGGTAGCTGGCAACGGTTACGACGCCACGCAATCGTCTGGCAGCAACCTTGCCCCCACCAGCCCCGACTTGATCAATGCGGTGCGCGACCGTTCGTCCGTTTTGAAAAAGAATGATAGTCTTGTGGCTATACCTGTTGACTTGGTGACGGCTTCTGGCAGCGGCCTTGATCCTGATATTTCCCCTGCTGCGGCCAAGCTAGAGGCCGCCCAAGTGGCAGAAGCGCGGCATATGGATTTGGTGCGGGTCCAAGACTTGATCACACAACATACAACAGCACGGACATGGGGCTTTTTAGGGGATAACCGCGTCAATGTATTAGAGCTTAACCGCGCGCTTGACCAAATCACCCCGCCAACGGCACCATCACACTAATGAACACACCTTCAGATAACCGCCCTTCACCGGACGCCCTGCTTAAGGAAGCAAAGCGTGAGGCGCGCGGCAAACTGAAGATTTTCTTGGGCGCAGCGCCTGGGGTTGGTAAGACCTATTCAATGTTGCGTGCCGCTCATGCACGGAAACGCGAAGGCATTGATGTTGTCGTGGGCATTGTCGAAACCCACCAGCGCAGCGAAACTGACGCTTTATCCAAAGACATTGAATCCATCCAACGGCTTTCGATTGATTACCGTGGTATTGCCTTCCAGGAAATGGATTTGGATGCTGTCCTCAAACGCGCCCCTAGACTGGTGCTGGTCGACGAGCTTGCCCATTCCAATATTCCAGGTGCACGGCATCCTAAACGTTACCAGGATGTCGAAGAATTGCTTGAAGCTGGCATAGATGTTTATTCCACGCTCAATGTCCAACATATCGAAAGTTTAAATGATATCGTTGCGCGCATTACAGGCGTGACGGTACGAGAAACGATACCAGACAATATTTTGCAAGAAGCGGATTCAATCGAGCTGATCGACTTAACGCCCGAAGAACTCCTACAGCGCCTGAAAGAAGGGAAAGTTTATATTCCTGAACAAGCGCGTTTGGCCATGAACCGCTTCTTCACGCCAGGGAACTTAACTGCCTTGCGTGAGCTGGCCCTGCGACAAGCAGCTGAGCGCGTCGATGACCAAATGACCAACTATATGCGCAGCCATGCCATCGCGGGCCCTTGGCCAACGAGTGACCGCGTTATGGTGTGCATTGCAGGGGATGGACAAGCGACATCTTTGATCCGCACAGCCAAGCGTAGTGCAGAGCGTCGCCAAGCCGTATGGCTAGCACTTTATATAGAAACCCACCATCACGCTGCCCTTTCTGAAAGTGTGCACCGTGATATCAATCAGGCATTGCATTTAGCCGAGAATTTGGGCGGCGAATCCATGACTGTGGCAGGAGAGGATATCCCCGGCGAGATCTTACGCATCGCCCGTGAACGCAATATCAGCGTTATTATTATTGGCAAATCGCAACGCTCCCTCTGGTCGCGTCTGTCACGTCCGTCTGTTGCTGCCAGCGTGCTTGAGCAAGGCGGCAGTTTTGATATTTTGGTGATGAGTGGCACCACCAATGAGGCCAAACGCCGCCCTCCTGAGCGTGATGCCCCACCCCCCGGCTCCTGGATTACACGGATTGAATGGCGCTCCTATATTGAAGCCACGATGGTGGTGGCTTTTGCCACAGGCATTTCCTGGGCCGTCAGCCATATGGCTGATTTACCCACGCTTTCGCTGATATACCTTATTGGCATTTTGATGATTGCCGTCGACCGCGGCTTCAGGGTTTCCTTTTATGCAGCCTTTCTCAGCTTTCTTGCGTTTGATTTTCTATTCATGGAGCCACGCTATTCGTTCGCTATTCGTCGTAGTGAAGATTTTCTTACCCTGTCCTTTTTTCTTGCGGTTTCCTTTGCGATTGGCCTAATCGGTGACCGACTGCAAAGGCAAGTTAAGGTTACGCGCTTGAATGCCGACCGTACACAGGCGCTCTATGATTTCAATAAATCCATAGCTGCAGCCGCAACGTTCGATGACACACTGCAGTCGGTTGTAAGGCATATGGCCAATAGCCTTAAAGCGAAAATTGTCCTCCTCCTGCCAGAAGGTGAGCGTTTAGAAGTTGGGGCAGCATTCCCAGCAGACACAAAACTAGATACGGCATCAAACGCTGCGATGGATTGGGCCTGGCGCCACGGGCGTCCTGCAGGTTTAGGCTCTGATACATTGCCAGGTGCGGCTTATTACGGCCTTCCTTTGCGGAGCGGTAATGAAACCGTAGGTATTTTGGCAGTCCGGACCGAATCCAGCACACCCCTTTCCTCTGATCAGGAACATTTTCTTACCAGCATGGCGAGCCAATCTGCGATCGCCATTGAACGCACTAAGCTCACTGCCGACATTGCCCAAGCAAGGCTACAAACTGAAACAGAGCGCCTACGCTCAAGCTTGCTGTCCTCCATCAGCCACGATTTGCGCACGCCTTTGGTTGCCATTTTAGGCGCAACGACAAGCTTGCGTGATTATTGGGATAAGTTTGATGATAAATCGCGCCGTGATTTATTCGCGACGATTGAGGACGAATCTGACCGTCTCAACCGCTTTGTGCAAAATCTTTTGGATATGACAAAACTTGTATCCGGAGCCTTGCAACCCAAACATCAGCCAACGGATGTCCAGGATTTGGTGGGCAGTGCGCTCGGTAAATGGCGGAAGCAGCTAGGCGACCGCCCACTTCGGCTCGACATCCCAGAAGACCTGCCGCCTGTTGATGGCGACCTTGCCATTCTGGAACGCGTTCTCATCAACATCATCGACAATGCATGCAAATATGCCCCGGCGGATCAGCCCCTGACCATCACAGCGCGGCGCGAAGCGCATTACGTAAGGTTGACAATCACGGATCGCGGCCCAGGGATTCCAGAAAATGAACGTGACCGTGTCTTCGACATGTTTTACCGCGTCAAGATCGGCTCTGCCCCTAGCAGTGGCGCAGGCCTCGGGCTTGCCATCTGCCGAGGCTTTATTGAAGCGCATGGCGGCCGCATCGCAGCACAGCCCGGCATTGATGGGGTTGGCACGCAAATCGTTATCCGCCTACCCATAGTCAAATAGGCCTTTTTGTGCTATAGGATTAGGTATGTCGATGCAGCCCCCCATGCCCGCGTCCCGCATCCTAATTGTGGATGACGAAGCCCATGTCAGAAAATTCTTACGCCTGTCCTTGCAAGCTGAAAGCTTTAATGTGCTGGAAGCGGCTTCTGCTGAGGAAGCCATCACACTTGTCCATTCCGCCAATCCTGACCTTTTGATCCTTGATCTTGGCCTGCCTGATATCGACGGGCGCCAGGTTATTCGTGACGTGCGCTTGAAGAGTGATATGCCGATTATTGTTTTGTCAGGTCGTACAGAAGACAGTGAAAAAATTGCAGCACTCGAACAGGGTGCTGATGATTATGTCACCAAGCCTTTTGCAACCCGCGACCTGATCGCACGCGTCCGCGCAGCCCTGCAGCAACAATCTTTCCGTAATGAGCAAGAGAATGCAGAGAGTATCCAGACTGGCGACTTGAGCATTAACTTGCATGCCTGCGAAGTTAAGCGCGACCAGCGCGCTGTCGATTTGAATAATGACGAATATGCCTTGCTAAGGCTTTTAGCGATGCATGGTGGGCGCGTCCTGACGATCAACCGTATCGAACGCGCTTTGTGGGGCAAAGAAGGGGACGCCTTACAACATCAAGCTTTGCTAAGAAGCATCAGTACCTTGCGCCGTAAGTTGGAAGCGGAACCGTCATTCCCACGTTATATTGTGACCGAACCCGCCGTTGGCTATCGGCTTGAGATGCTACCAGTCTCAACCACCACCGGTTAGCAGATGGGCGTAGTGGCCAAGCGATTTAAATAACACCAAACACCAAAAGCCTACCCCATAGCCCAGCGTAATAAACAACCCATCACGCTGGAGCACGCCAATGGCAAGAAACGCAATGCCAAATGAAGGCGGCACATTGAGGACGGGGATCGGCATTGTCACCATAGCCGCCATGATCAGAACCACCACGCCATGAACACGATCCAAATGCGGGTGCGTCAAAAACATGAAGCGCGGCTTGATGTAATGCTCGATCCTCTGAAGGCCGATAACAATTCGCTCGAGGCCCGCCATCAGCGCTTCACGTTGGATCATTTGGCGCCGTAAAACACGGGGGAAAATAGGGGCGTGGAGTCCCAAGGCGATCTGGGCAGCAAGCACAACCATAGGAAGCCCAAAGACGATTGAGCTAAAAGGGACCATGAAAATGACGATATTGAGCAGCGATAAGACCAATAACAGCAGGGCAAACCCGCGCACGCCGAAAATATTCAGAATGTGCCCAATACTGATGCTGTCCTCATTTGCAGCAATAGCCATCAATTGACGAATGACATCAGAGATCGGTTGGGGCGTGGTCTGCGGGGACGACATTTGAAATCCAGGTCAGAGGAAGGACGCCGTCAGCATATAATTGACCGCCAAATCATCCTTACGCAATTCGAACTCCTGGCGCAATGGATTAAAGGTGAGGCCGGTCAGGTCCATTGCCCCCATCCCTATATCATCCAAGCGTTTTACCAACTCTGAGGGTCGGATAAATTTTTGCCATTGGTGTGTGCCGCGCGGCACCCAGCGCAAAATATATTCTGCGGCCACAATGCCAAGCAAAAAACTTTTTGGCGTACGATTAAGTGTCGACATAATCAAGAGACCTCGTGGCTTTAAAAGTTTTTTCAAAGCTGCAAAGAAAGAATCCATATCAGCGACATGTTCGGCAACTTCAAGTGCTGTAATCACATCATATTTTATTTTCTGTTTTACTAAATCTTCGACACTGGCAATACGATAATCGATCGTAAGGCCAAATTGCTTAGCATGCGATTTTGCGATAGCAGCCGTTTCAGTCGATGCATCAATGCCGGTAACTTTGCCGCCCATCCGCGCCATGGGCTCGGACAGCAAGCCACCGCCGCACCCGACATCCAAAATTTTGAGGTCTTTCAGCGCATGACGTGAAGAGGGGCTACGCTTAAAATGGGTACAAATTTGGTCACGAACATACTCAACCCGAAGGGGGTTGAGTCGGTGCAAGGGCTGGAACTTGCCGTTAGGGTTCCACCAATCCTCAGCATGGCGCGAGAATTGGGCGATTTCTTCGGGTTCTATGCTGGCGGTCTGGTAACGGGGCATGAGGGCTTGCGTATCCAACTGTTGTGAAGCTATGAATATTAGCGGAGTCCGGGCGGTTAATCCATGCGCCTGATTATTAACATTAACGCAGGTTTCTATGTCCTTATTAGTCCTCAAATTTGGTGGCACCTCAGTTGGCGATGTCGAGCGCATTAAAAATGCTGCCGCCAAAGTCGAAGCTGAAGTTCGGAGAGGGCATAAGGTCGCCGTCGTGGTTTCAGCGATGGCAGGCGTCACTGACCAACTCATAGGTTACTGCCGCTCCGTCTCCCCCCACCATGATCCACGCGAACACGACGCCGTTGTCTCAACGGGCGAGAATATTACGGCAGGCCTCATGGCGATGGCTTTAAAGCAGCGCGGATTGAATGCACGCTCCTGGCAGGGCTGGCAGATTCCGCTGAAGACTGACTCCACACATAGCAAAGCGCGCATCTCGGATATCAAGGCTGATGATTTCCGTACACGCGTTCAAAATGGTGAGATCGGCGTCATGGCGGGTTTCCAAGGTGTGACCCAAGAAGGCAGCATCACAACATTGGGACGCGGTGGATCAGACACATCAGCCGTTGCACTTGCTATCGCCTTGAAGGCTGAGCGTTGTGATATCTATACAGACGTTGATGGTGTCTATACGACAGATCCGCGCATCGATAGCAAGGCTAGCAAGATTGCAAAAATTTCTTATGAAGAAATGTTGGAAATGGCTTCGCGTGGCGCCAAAGTTTTACAAACACGCTCAGTTGAAATGGCCATGCGTTACCGCATGCCAGTCCAAGTCCTATCTACTTTTGCCAATGCCGTAGGCAGTGAATTGCCCGGCACACTTGTAACCGATGGAGATAATGCTATGGAAGAGAACCTCGTTACCGGCATCGCCTATACGCGCGACCAAGCCAAAGTCACTTTGGTTAAAGTGGCGGATCAACCAGGGGTTGCCGCCGCCATCTTTGGCCCCCTGTCACGCGCCGGCATCAATATAGATATGATTGTGCAAACAGCGTCTGATGACGGCAAAGCCACCGATATTACCTTTACAATCAGCAAAAATGACATGGAGCGCGCCAAGCAAGTTTTAGAAGCTGAACGCCCGCGCGTGAAATTTGACCATATCGCAGCCTCAGCTGGTGTCGTTAAAATCTCCTTGGTTGGGGGTGGTATGCGCAGCCATGCTGGTGTTGCCGCAACTATGTTTGAGACTTTGGCCGAAAAGAAAATCAATATCCAAGCCATCGAGACATCTGAAATTGTCCTCGGCGTCTTGATCGCTGAGGAGTATGCCGAACTCGCCTTACGCGCGCTTCACACCGCTTATGGGTTGGACGCAAAATAATGCAGACAATTTTAATTACAGGTGCCAATCGCGGCCTCGGCCTGGAATTTGTTCGGCAATATGCAGCAGATAATGACAAGGTCATTGCTGGCTGCCGTCAGCCCGAAAAAGCCGACACGTTAAAAGAGTTGGCCAAGAAATATCCCAACATTCAACCCGAAGTGCTGGATGTGAGTGATCAGAGCTCAATCAAGCGACTTGCCGATAAATTAAGAGATACCGCTATTGATACCCTAATCAATAATGCAGGGATCTTTTCAGGAACTGGGCGTGACGGAAGCCATTTTATGGAAGACGGCGAAGACAAAAGCCAGAGCTTCGGCTCCCTTGATCCCATCGCCTGGGGCAAAGTCTTGCAGGTCAATGCTATCGCGCCCCTTATGGTTACAGAGGCGTTCATCCCCAATATTTTAAAAAGCAAAACGCGTAAGATCATTATGATCACGAGCCAAATGGGCTCAATCAATAATACGCAGCCAGGCGATATTGCTTATCGTAGCAGTAAGGCCGCCTTAAATGCCAGTATGCGTAACATTGCGTTGGAGCTTAAAGATCAGGGTGTAACAATCATAAGCGTGCATCCAGGATGGGTTAAAACCGATATGGGCGGAAGCCGGGCACATTTGACGCCTGAAACAAGTGTCACGGGCATTCGTAAGGTCATTGCCGAAATGACATTAAAAGAGACCGCGCAATTTCTCAGTTATGACGGTAAAGTGATCCCATGGTAAAAGTGAGCCCCTCCCTACAGTATCTTTGGCAACGCGGTTGCGATTTTCTAGGCACTGACCTTGCGATTATGGGTGGCGCTATGACCTGGGTGTCGGAGCGCAACTTGGTAGCGGCGATTTCGAACGGCGGTGGTTTTGGCACAATTGCCTGTGGCGCCATGACACCCGATATCCTCCTCAAGGAAATCCAAGGCACAAAAACCCTCACGAAAAAACCGTTTGGCGTAAACCTTATCACCATGCACCCACAATTGGATGCATTGATCGATGTTTGCCTGGCAGAAAAAGTCGGACATGTTGTCTTGGCAGGTGGCCTGCCACCTGCGACCGCTATCAAAAAAGTCAAAGAGAGCGGCGCGAAGCTCATGTGTTTCACCCCCACAGCTGCCCTTGGTAAAAAACTGGTACGTATGGGCGCTGATGCCCTGATTATCGAAGGCATGGAAGCCGGTGGTCACATCGGCCCCGTCAGCACCTCGGTGTTGGCTCAGGAAATCTTACCTGCCATCCGCGATGTGCCGATTTTTGTTGCTGGCGGTATTGGCCGTGGCGAGGCGATTATCTCTTACCTTGAGATGGGCGCATCAGGTGTCCAACTCGGGACACGTTTTGTCTGCGCCACAGAAGCTATCGCGCATCCTAAATTCAAACAGGCCTTTATGCGCGCAGCAGCGCGCGATGCCATGCCCTCTGTCCAGCTCGATCCACGTTTTCCAGTTATTCCGGTGCGCGCTATCATTAATGAAGGCGGCAAGAAATTTATGGAAAAACAACGCGAAGTCATCAACCGTTTTGATGCTGGCGAATTTACTAAGGAACAAGCACAACTTGAGATCGAGCATTTCTGGGCTGGCGCCTTACGCCGCGCCGTAATTGAAGGGGATGTTGAGACGGGATCGGTCATGGCTGGTCAAAGTGTCGGTATGGTGACCAAGGAACAACCCACAGCCGAAATCCTCGCTGAGCTTGTTAACCAGGCAGAACACGCGTTACAGCAGCGTCCTGGGACAAAAACATGACGAAGCTTTGATTGCTTTTTGCGCTGGAATTTCATAGGGTTTACCTATGACAACGCAACGCCGCCCGACCAATAATTCTAATCGCACACGAACCAAGCAGGTTCAAGATGTCGCACCCGTGACGATCTCCATGCCATCGCAAAGCGCCCTCGCTGAGCACGAGCCCAAATTGCCGTTGGAACGTCTCGGTGATTTGTTGCGTCGTGTGCGTGAAGAACGCGGCGATGATATCCAGCAGATTGCTGATTATCTTTGCATCCGCCGCGGCTTTCTGGTTGCCCTTGAAAATAACCGTTATGATGAATTTCCTGCTGACGCCTACGTTATTGGGTTTTTGCGTTCTTACGCTAATTACCTAGGCGTCGACAGCAAGGATGCCATCGACCGTTACCGCAATGAAATGGCTGGCCGCCGCAAGAGGCCAACCTTACAAATCCCAACACCGATTACCGAAGGCAGGACACCATCGACTTTGCTTATGGTGGGCGCCGCCATCGCAGCTTTTTTGATTTATGCTTTGTGGTATGCAATTTCGAGCTCAGACCGTGCGACCGTCACAACACCGCCTGCTCTACCCTCAGCTTCAGCGCCTGCATCTGAGGCTGCAATCAACGAAGCAGCAACAAACCCTATTCCTGTTGCATCTGTTGTCATGCCGCCGCCAGCCGATACAACCACCACTTCACCGGGGATCACCTTATCCTCACCAGCGCCAGCGCCGACAAATGCAGCGTCTCCACCTACGACGACAACGCCGCCATCCGCCCCCCCGGCAGAGGCAGTCTCTCCAGCTAACCCAACGTCTGCTAACGCAGCTGCGCCTAAGGATTCACTCCTGACAATCCGGGCCGAGCAATCTGCCTGGGTCATGGTTTCTGACCGCTCAGGCCATGCCCTTTTTGACCATGTCATGAAGCCCGGCGAGACTTATAGCGTCCCTAAGACGCCTGGCCTTAGCCTGACCACCGGCAATGGCAGCGGGATCGTTTTGACCATGGATGGGGTCGATTTACCCCGCCTTTCGACCGGTTCCTCGCATGTTTTACGTAATATTCCCTTAGATAAAGACCATTTAAGGGCTTTGCCGGCAAACCCGGATTAGCCCCCAAAAACCTTAATGCGCTATTGGCGCAAATAAAAGAAAACAGGTATAAATCCCCCATAACCTATGGAAGCGGCCTGTGGCCGCTGGAGAGCCTTTAATGCACGATACGTCAGAAGCCCAAGCCTATCGCCCTTGGCGTCAAATTGCGCGCCGCAAATGCCGCCAGATCAAGGTTGGCAATGTGCTGATTGGTGGCGATGCCCCAATCGCTGTGCAATCGATGACCAATACCTTGACCAGCGATGCCAAGGCCACAATCGAGCAAGTGCGCCAATTAGAAGAAGCCGGTGCTGATCTTGTCCGCGTCTCTTGCCCTGATGAAGAGTCGACAGCTGCTCTGAAAGAAATTGTTAAGGCAGCAAAAGTGCCAATCATTGCCGACATCCATTTCCATTATAAGCGCGGCATCGAAGCTGCCAAAGCTGGTGCCGCTTGCTTGCGTATCAATCCAGGTAATATCGGCTCCAGTGAACGTGTCCGTGAAGTTGTACAGGCTGCCAAGGATCATGGTTGTGCCATGCGTATTGGTGTCAATGCCGGATCCTTAGAGCAAGACTTGTTAGAAAAATACGGCGAGCCGTGTCCAGACGCGATGGTTGAAAGCGCTCTGAGCCATGCCAAAATCTTAGAGGATCACGACTTCACTAATTTCAAGATCAGCGTCAAGGCATCGGACGTCTTTTTATCGGTTGCTGCTTATCAAGCTTTGGCTGAAGCTTGTGATTATCCTTTACACATCGGCATCACCGAAGCCGGCGGCTTACGTTCAGGCACCGTCAAGAGCTCGGTTGGCCTTGGCATGCTGCTATGGTCGGGCATTGGCGATACAGTTCGTGTTTCGCTTTCTGCCGATCCTGTCGAGGAAATCCGCGTTGGTTATGAAATGCTGAAATCTCTTGGCCTGCGTTATCGCGGTGTAACCATCATTTCGTGCCCCTCGTGCGCACGTCAAAACTTTAACGTCATCAAGACGGTTGAAGTGCTAGAACAACGCCTCGCCCACATCACAACGTCCATGTCGGTTTCCGTCATTGGTTGCGTTGTGAATGGCCCCGGTGAAGCCCTCATGACCGATATCGGTTTTGCAGGCGGCGGCAAGGATACCCACCAGGTCTACATCAAAGGCCAAACCGATCACCGCCTCAAGAATGCGGATATCGTTGACCATTTGGTTCAATTGGTTGAAAAGCGCGCTGCTGAAATCGAAGCCGAAAAAGCTCAGCAAGTCGAGCACGCTGCGGAGTAGATGGCACTTGCCGAAACACTCGCCCGCGTTTTAGCGCGGCATGACGAATTGCGCGACGCCTTATCCGCGCAAGGGCTTTCGGCAGACCAATTCAAAAAACTTTCCAAAGAATATTCCGACCTCACGCCTGTCTCAGAGGCTATTGCTGAGCTGACGCGCGCGCAGAATGAGCTGCGCGATGCCGAAGCCATGTTGGCTGATCCTGAAATGCAGGCTGAAGCCAAGCGCGAGATTGAGGCCTTAAAACCCCAGATCCCTGCCCTCGAAAAACAAGTCCAACGCATGTTGCTGCCCAAAGATGCAGCAGACGAGCGGAATGCCATTTTAGAAGTCCGCGCGGGTGTAGGCGGTGATGAGGCGGGCCTTTTTGCTGCCCTTTTGTTTGAGATGTACCGCAAATATGCATCTGTCCGTGGCTGGCGATTCGAGATTATGGATCTCTCTGAAAACGACCTTGGTGGCCTTAAAGAAGGCATCGCGACGATCAGCGGCAAGGGCGTTTTTGCAAAACTGAAATTTGAATCTGGCGTCCATCGCGTGCAACGCGTGCCACAGACAGAGGCCCAAGGCCGTGTCCATACATCAACAGCGACGGTTGCCGTCCTTCCTGAAATGGAAGAAGTCGACATCAAGATTGATGATAAAGATTTACGCATCGATGTTTACCGTGCCTCTGGCGCAGGCGGTCAGCACGTCAATAAAACTGAAAGCGCCGTGCGTATCACACATATACCAACCAATACTGTCGTTGCCATGCAGGATGAGCGTTCGCAACATAAGAATAAAGCTAAGGCGATGAAGATTTTGCGCGCACGAATTTATGAGCAACAAAGAAGCTCCATTGCCGCAGCGCATGCAGCAGATCGTAAAAGCCAGGTCGGTACCGGCGACCGGTCTGAGCGCATCCGCACCTATAACTTCCCCCAAGGCCGTGTCAGCGATCACCGTATTGAATTGACGCTTTATAATATTGATGACGTCATTAATGGAACTGGCCTCGATCAATTCATTGATGCGTTAACCACCACCGACGAGGCTGAAAAACTTGCAGAACTCATCGCCTGATCAATCCATAGGGATTAAACTGGTCGACTTTCTCGGCTCTGCCATTCACCGATTAAAAACAGTGGGCATTGAAAGCGCCGATGTCGATGCCAGAATTCTTACAGCCTATGGCCTCAAGCTCAATCGAGCCCAATTATTGGGTCAGTCGGAACGTCTCCTGACAGCAGAAGACGCGAACCTATTGGAAGCATTGATCGAACAGCGCGTTCACCATAAATCTGTCGCACGTATAATGGGGGAACGGGAGTTTTGGGGGCTTAATTTTGGCCTGAATGAAGCAACTTTAGAGCCTCGCCCTGATAGCGAAACACTCATTGAAGCCACCCTTAAACTGACCCCCGACCGTCAAAAACCATTCCGTATTCTTGATTTAGGCACAGGTTCAGGCTGCCTGCTTTTGTCACTCCTGCATGAGTTTCCGAATGCCACAGGTCTTGGCATTGATATAGCCCTACGCGCGATAGAGCAGGCTCAAGGGAATGCCGAAAAGCTGGGTTTAAAAACGCGCGCCCTCTTTAAGAAAAATGATTGGCTCGAAGATATAGAGGGGAGGTTTGATATTATCATCTCGAACCCACCTTATATTTCCCAGAAAGACATATTTGGTCTCATGCAAGAGGTCCGAGGCTTTGACCCCCTCCTGGCACTTGACGGTGGTGAGGACGGCTATGACCCCTATCGCCTTCTCATCCCCCAATTACCGAAATTTCTTAACCCCGACGGGCTTGCGGTTTTTGAAGTAGGTCAAGGGCAGTCCAGAACTATTGTTGGATTATTGAGCCAGGCTGGGTTTAAAAAGGTTGATACACATCAGGACCTCGGCGGCATTCCCCGTTGCGTTACAGCTTCGATTGCTTAAGCAAGAACCATGCGTTAGGCTTTGGTGTCCTTTCTTCCATTGGCCTCCCTATGACAGATTTTTCTCAAATGATCCCACCACTTCGCCCTGACCGCGAAAACGTTCTCACGTGCGCAAACCAACTCATAAAGGCTGGAGTTTTTGTCGAGGTTGGAACACATAAAGGTGATTTTGCGGCCGATATCATGCGCTATTGCAGCCCCGCCAAACTTTATTGCGTTGATCCCTATCAAAGCTATGAAGGCTTTAAGGATGCGCATAATCTGGAAGCCTTAGACGATGTCTTTGAGTCCGCCAAAAATCGCGTCTCTGCTTATGGCGATAAAGTTGAATTCTTACGTATGTACTCAAAGCCAGCCTCAGAGCGCTTCGCGGACAAGTCACTCGATTTTACCTATATCGACGGTAACCATAGTTACAGATATGTCTTAGAAGACTTGGAAGCTTGGTTTCCCAAGGTGAAAGAGGGCGGTATGTTATGTGGCGACGATGCTATTGATACTGTCGTTGATGCCGAGCGCAATGAAGAAGGTGATATTGTCCAGGTCTGGACACGTAATGAAAAAGGTGAGCCCGCCTCATGGGGACATTATGGCGTTGTCAAAGCCGTCAATGAATTCACCCAGAAAAATGGGCTTAAATATTACAGCACAGGCACCCAATTCATGATTTTCAAAGGCCGGAACGTTAATTTCAAATTCCAATAATTGAAATTACATCCCCTGGTAGTTGGGCCCACCGCCGCCTTCAGGCACGCACCAGTCGATATTTTGTGTAGGATCCTTGATATCGCAGGTTTTGCAGTGGACGCAGTTTTGCGCATTAATCTGCAACCTTGGGTTTTTACCATCGGCGTCGCGCACAATCTCATAAACCGCAGCTGGGCAATAGCGGCTTTCCGGTGAATCGTAGAGATCCAAATTCACATCAATAGCCACAGCAGGATTGCGCAATTTCAAATGTGCGGGTTGGTCTTCTTCATGGTTAGTATTGGATAAAAATACGGATGTCAGGCGATCAAAACTGATAACACCATCGGGCTTTGGATACGCGATCTTTTCGAAATCTGTGGCTGGCTTTGTTTGTTTATTATCAGCGTGGTTGCCAAATGTCCAAGGCGCCCGGCCACGGAACAGGATTGTGTCCATAGCGCTATAAAATAGGCCCACCCATAGTCCCCAACGGAATGAAGGTCGGATATTACGCACACAAAATAGCTCTTTCCATAGCCAGGATTTTTCTAAACGCGCACGGTAATCAATGACTTCAGGTGAGGCATTGCCTTGCGTGATATGATCAAACAACGCCTCTGCAGCAACTATGCCCGACTTCATTGCAGTATGGTTGCCTTTGATTTTGGGAACATTGAGGAAACCCGCAGCGTCGCCGATCAAAAGACCCCCTGGAAAGGTTAGGCGCGGGATTGATTGATAGCCACCCTCACTCAAAGCCCGCGCGCCATAAGAAATGCGCTTACCACCCTGCAATAGATTGCGAATAAGGGGATGCTGCTTAAAGCGCTGGAATTCTTCGAACGGCGAGAGATAGGGGTTTTCGTAATCAAGCCCAACTACGAAGCCAATTGAAACGAGATTATTTTCCCAATGGTAAAGCCATGAGCCGCCATAGGTAGCTGTATCCATGGGCCAGCCGATTGTATGCTGCACGAAGCCTTCTTGGTGTTTTGTAGGATCGATCTCCCAAATTTCCTTGATGCCCAAACCAAAAGTTTGGGGATCAATATCTTTGCGCAGATGAAAACGCTCAAAGAGGATTTTTGTCAGGGAGCCGCGACATCCTTCGGCAAAAACGGTCTGCTTGGCTTTCAGTTCAACCCCACGCGCGAAACGATCCGTGGGCTCGCCATTTTTGCCAATACCGACATCACCTGTGGCAACACCTGTGATATGGCCTGTTTCATCTGACAAAAGCTCAGCAGCAGCAAAGCCGGGATAAATCTCAACGCCCAGAGCTTCTGCCTGCCCTGCCAGCCATTTACCAAAATAGCCCAAGCTAATGATGTAATTACCGTGGTTATTCATCGGCGGCGGCGTTGGTAAACGCCAGGCGCGTGTCTTCGTCATAAAAATAAAATGGTCTTTAGTAACAGAGACTTTGAGGGGGGCCTCAAGGTCACGCCAGTTGGGGAATAGCTCTTCGAGAGCTCGCGGCTCGAGCACAGCGCCCGACATAAGATGGGCACCCACTTCTGAGCCCTTCTCAATCACACAGACTGAGAGCTCTTTATTCTGGGCTTGCGCCAGTTGCTTAAGCTTAATCGCACAACTCAGGCCTGAAGGCCCTGCGCCAACAATCAACACATCATATTCCATGACGTCGCGGGGTGTTTGGCGAGGATCGGTCATTGGAAGACTCGAAAAGAGGAAGGTCTATACTGTTTGCAGTATAAAGCTAAAACAGGCCAGAAAAAACTCAGGCCCCTTACGGGGCCTGGGCTATTTTGAATTTTACAATTACGTCCTGCTCAGGGCATGCATAATAAGGCCGTACTTAAGGCGCAGCTCCTCGACATTTTCGCGGGTCGGGTTAAGTAAGAGGCGCGACACTTCCTGGGCATATTTCAGGAGTTGCGTGACGATCGTGAAACCTTGGTTTTGAATATTGGCCCAGCTGACCTGGACATGTGCCGATGCGCGGGCAGGCAATTCACTGAAAAACTCAGCAACGCGTGCGGCGACTTTGGTCGCATCAAGATATTCCCAGCTGCTTGTAACTTCTTTGAGTTGGTTTGGAGGAAGACGAATCCCACCGCCTGCAGCGCCACCGGTTTTACCGGATTTGCCAGACTTACCGGATTTTCCGGCTTCGGTTCCCTGATCAATATCTTGGTCTTCTGGTGCGTCGGTCATTAGGCGCTCCTCTTATGACTTAACTAATCGTCTTACCATCTTTTAATCTCAAGAAACTGGTATCATAACCTTCTACCGGCTTCTTATTTTCCATCCTTATGATAAGGATCTTATTAATTTTCAGCAAGTAGTTATCCATTTCGTCAGTTGCCTCCCAGTCTATAGGAAAGGTCGATCCGGTGTCAAAAATAACCTCAAGCTGTTTCTTATCAATATGATAGCCGACCCAAAGAGGGGTAGCCTCAAAGGGTTCATCATGCACAAGGCACATCTTTCCACGGGCGTTAACGACTAAACCTATGTTCACGGGCCAACGGCTCCTAAGGTGATTCTGGCGTTAATTCTAAGGCAAATTCCAAGGCAGCGATATGTGCTCCTTTTGGGTGCACTTCGAAGGCATTATTGTCAAGCATGATGGTTAACTTCTGGTGAAAAGAAGTTAACCGGTTTTCCGGCGCGCCTGGAGCGCTGCCGTTAAGGTTCCGTCATCCAAATAATCAAGTTCGCCGCCAACAGGTAATCCATGCGCGAGTTTAGAAACTGAGACATTCATTGCAGCAAGTTTTTCTGCAACATAGTGCACAGTCGTTTGTCCTTCGACAGTCGCATTCAGTGCAAGGATAACCTCCTTCGCTTCGCCTGACTTAAGGCGTTCGAGCAATTGGTCGATGCGTAAATCGGCAGGACGGATGCCTTCAAGCGCGGACAAAGTCCCGCCGAGAACATGATAGAGACCGCGAAAAGCATGGCTGCGTTCAAGGGCCCATAAATCTGCTACGTCCTCAACGACACAGATCAAGCTGCGATCACGGCCAGGATCGCGGCAGACTTCACAGGGATTACTGCCACCTAAGTTTCCACATACATCGCAGCTTTGAACTTGGTGTGCGGCATTATTGAGCGCCTCAACCAATGGCAACATCAACCCCTCGCGGCGCTTCAGTAAATGTAAAACCATCCGACGCGCAGAACGTGGCCCCAAGCCAGGGAGCTTGGAAAGTAACTGCATCAACTGATCGAGGGGGGATATCGACACGCAGACTTAGAACGGTAGCTTAACGCCAGGCGGAAGTTTAACCCCACCCATCATCTTTTCCGTTTCACCAGCAACATGGGCATCAACCTTAGCCTTGGCATCGCTGCAAGCAGCAACAATCAAATCTTCCAGCATTTCAACTTCGGCCGGATCAACGAGTTTTGGCTCAATCTTGATTTTTTTGAGCTCACCCTTGCCATTCATGGTCGCAACAACGGCGCCCGCGCCAGATTGGCCAACCATTTCGATTTCACCCAAGCTATTTTGCATGGCCGACATCTTGCCTTGCATTTCTTGCACTTGACGCATCATTCCGGCGATATTCATTTTAGTCCTCAGGATCTAGGGGTGGAATTTCATCATTTAGCACTGCATCATTCGCCAGTGTGGGCATGGAAGCCACTGCTTTTTGCTTTAACGACATGAGTTTTGCACCTGGAAAAGCGGTCACAACGGCCCGCATCAAGGGGTGTGATAAAGCGCGTTCCTGGCGCTTCTTTTCTGCTGCTTTATCCTGCTCAGCCAAGGTTGGCTCACCCGCTTTATCGGTGATAGAAACCATCCAGCGCTGTCCTGTCCAAGCGGTGAGGCATTGCGATAAACGGCTGGCAAGGTTTTGCGGCGCATGGGCACCCACGCGGATTTCAAGGATCCCTTGTTCACAACGTACGGGATGGACGTTGGTGTAAAGCTGGCCATGGAGTGGCCCTTCACGATTGACCTCAAACAAGGCTACAAGCTCTTTAAAACTTGTGGGCGATGGTTGCGTTGTTACCTCAGCCTGGGGGATAGTTTGTTGAGAGACGGCCGGCGTTAAAACACTCCCTCCATTGCTTGTCATTTTTGCACGTGGCGCTGAGCCCCCACCACTTGGGGCAGAACCCGTTGGTGCTGCTGCAGTTGTAATGACACTATTTTGCAGTTGCTTGATGAGATCAGCCGGTGATGGAAGCTCGGACGCATAAGCCAGGCGGATTAAGACCATCTCGGCCGCCTGCGCTGGATGGGCTGCATGCTGCACTTCTGTAATGCCTTTCAGCAAAATCTGCCAAATGCGGGCGAGTGCGGGGACTTTGATGTCCGAGAGCTCTGTTAAAAGCTGTCGGTCATACTCTGGCAAGTTTTGATCTTTAGTGAAGTCCGGTACAACCTGCCCACGTGTCAGCAAATGCACAAGTTCACACATATCCTGCAGTATTTGCAGGGGATCAGAGCCTGCTTGTTGCATGGTGGCAAAGCTTTCAAGCGCCGCCTTCATCTCACCGCGCAGCAACTGGCGGCAAAGCCCCATAATATGGGCGCGGTCAGCAAGGCCAAGCATGTCCTTCACATCAACCGTGGCAACAGTACCGTTACCACGGGCAATGGCTTGGTCGAGCAGGCTTAAGCCATCGCGCACGGAACCATCGGCGGCATGAGCGATGAGTTTGACGGCTTCGGGCTCGGCTGAAGCTTTTTCCCAACCAACAACATCCATAAAATGTTTTGCAAGCATTTCACTGTCAATGCGGCGCAAATCAAAACGTTGGCAACGCGAGAGGACAGTGACCGGGACCTTGCGTATTTCTGTCGTCGCAAAAATAAATTTGGTATGTGGTGGTGGTTCTTCCAAGGTTTTCAATAACGCATTGAAGGCGTTCTTCGAAAGCATGTGAACTTCATCGAGGATGTAGATCTTATAACGCGAAGACGCAGGGCCATAGCGCACACCATCAATAATGTCGCGGATATCATCGACGCCCGTGCGGGATGCAGCATCCATTTCGAGCACATCGACATTGCGATCTTCAGCAATGGTGCGGCAAGCATCACATTTACCGCATGGTTTAATAGTGGGGCCGCCCTTGCCATCAACGCCTGTGCAATTGAGGGCACGGGCAATGATACGTGCCGTAGTGGTTTTGCCAATGCCCCGCACACCCGTCAGCATCCAAGCATGCGGCAAACGCCCAGCTTCAATCGCATTGGTCAAAGTCTTGACCATGGCTTCTTGGCCAATCAATTGGTCAAAAGTGGTGGGGCGGTATTTACGCGCAAGGACACGGTAACCCGCAGGCGCATTCGATGACATGGGCATATCTGCCCACAATCCCGTTTGCCCGCTCTCATTATCCGTTTCCGGTGCGCCCATGGCGGCAAAAAGTTCGCTCAAAATTGACCTGCAAAAGCTGGTGTTAAAATACGGTGGGAGGCTGAACAACGACCCGAATCGAAAGTGTTACGGTTGCTTCCTTCCGGACCTGGCCGGGTTGGCACGGGATCCGTCCGCAGCCAACCTCCCGCATTGGTTATAGCAAACCCGCCCCGAAAACAGAGTCGAAAATAGCGGCAAATTCCCATTAAAAGGGGTGTTAATTCTGGGCAATGAGCCCAGCCATACGGGCGACTCGTGCCATGAATTTCACATCATGAACGCGAATGATGTCAGCCCCACGCATGACCGAGGCCGCCACACAAGCGGCGGTGCCCTCCAGCCGCTCATCCACCGTCAAATCCAAGGCGCGGCCAATAAAGGATTTACGCGATGGACCTGAGAGTACCGGGTAACCCACTTTCTTAAGTTCATCGATGTGGTTGAGGAGCGCAAGGTTTTGCTCGAGCGTTTTGCCGAAACTAATGCCGGGATCGAGGATGATTTTATCCTGGGCAATGCCGGATTTTTTTGCGACTTCGGCACGTGCCAATAAATCGCGCTTCACTAAGCCTGCGATATCGCCATCAGTTGAAGCCTTATACTCACCGCCTACTTTTGCATCACGTGTGACCGCAGACGCGTTGCTCCGGTTATCCATCAGCACCACATAGGCTTTAGAGTCCGCAATAACGGCGGCCATTTTGGGATCATGGGCTAAAGCCGAAATGTCATTGATGATGGTGGCACCTGCTTTAAGCGCAGCCTCGGCCACACTCGCCTTAACCGTATCAACCGCTATGGAGACATGGGGTAATTTTTGCTTGATGGCTTCTACAACAGGTATAACCCGGCGCATTTCTTCCTCGGCACTGACAGGCTCAGCCCCTGGGCGTGAACTTTCACCGCCAACATCCAAAATATCGGCACCCTCCCCGTGCATACGGATGGCTTGGTCGAGCGCCGATGCTAGATAATCTTTTTGTGCCAGCAACCCATCACCCGAAAATGAATCCGGTGTGATGTTGAGGATACCCATGATTAAGGGCTGGTAAGGCGTGAATTTAAGCTGCATCGGGAATAAGCGCACCGAGGCATTTTGGATTGGAGGTTTCAACACGATCCAGCATCTCAGCAACCGTCAAACCGGATTGAGGATGTTTCCAATCAGCCACGATATCAGCCAACGGTAATAAAACAAACTCGCGTTCTGCCATACGCGGGTGTGGTAAGGTGAGTTCAGGGCTTTCCAAAACCTGGTCATCATAGAAAAGGATATCGATATCGAGGACGCGTGGGCCATAACGGAAAGTGACTTCGCGCCCAATCTCGCTTTCCAAGTTTTTGAGGGCTTTCAGTAAAGCTAAGGGCTCAAGCTTTGTTGTACCCATAAGCGCTGCATTTAAAAAAGCCGGTTGATCGGTCACATAGGCAGCTGCCGTCTCGTAAACCGGCGATATATGTGTGACTGCCATATAAGGTGCCAAGCCAGTGACAGCCGCGCGCAATGCCGCCATGCGGTCACCTACGTTCGATCCAATAGCCAAGGCTATTTTATGCAAATCCCCATTCATGCCGGCATGATGGCTATGGCATTGAGCAATTGCAATAAGCACCCATTGAAGGGGGAATTCCTGATGATTTTCCTATTCATGAGGGTGAGCGTTGACCCCATAATCACGGCAACTTATGTGGTTAAGGCCTGCTTTTATTAACCCCCGAAACCTTGAAACTAAAAACCCCACTGCCGAAAGCCCCTAAATCGTCGTATAGAGTCACCATTATTGTTGACCCTTTTTCATGATGAATTTATGCGATCGCTTAAACCGATCATCGTTGCATTTAGCGCTGCGTCAGCGCTGCTGACGGCATCCGTAGCCGAGGCGAAGCCGCATCATCATGGCGCACAGCATCATGCGACCCGTGCTGAACACGGACATGGACATCATCACGGCCACACTAAAACCAATAAAGCGCACAAGCACCATCATGGCCGGCGAGCCCCTAAACATAAAAAACCATTATACGTCAATCCGAACGCGCCGGAATCCTATGTTGTGTTTGAAATCCCACAGGACGGGTCAAGCAACGCGCTGATACTGGCGGCCAGTAATCTAAGCCAGCCGATGTATGCAGCCTCGACAACCAAGGCCATGACGCTTTACCTCGTCATCGTAGCCCTCGAAAGAGGCTGGATCACAGAAAATGATATGGTGACGATCTCACCTCACGCCGCCTCCATTGATTATACGAAAGAAGAGCCCGTTTTCGGGGTGGGGCAGAAATCTGTTGGGGAATTGATAAGGCTCATGATGGTCCTATCCAACAACCGGGCGGCAACGGCGCTTGCTGAACATCTCGCCCGGTTTGCACCCCAATACCAAGAGCTCCTAGCTGAACAGGTTAAGCTACTTGAGGAAGACCATAAAGCCGATGAAGCCGATAACCCCCCTGCTGACGGGGAAAACCTTGCGTGGAAAAAATATATTGATGATTTTAAACGTGCAATCGCCAGCCTTCCAAACCGCACCTACACCGTTCCACCAGACCCAGATTGCGCAAGGACTGCGCCAGACTGCATCAATGAAATTATCTTTGCCCGCACCATGACAGCATGGGCAAATATTGTGTTTGATATGCAGGATACGACATATACCAATGCGAGTGGCATGATTTACCGCGATTTCTTCGGCAAACCAAAGCCTGGGAATCAAATGACAGCTGTCGACCAAGCAAAGCTTTCATACCAAATTGCCAAATTGCCCCCCAAGTTCCGCTCCTTTTACATGATCCCTTCCGTTCATTACAAATATGGGCCACGCGAAGACTGGGACAATCATAACAAGTATTTCTTCGATCATTTTCCAGGCGCTTGCGGGGGGAAAACCGGATATACCAAAGAAGGGTTTAATGTTTTGGATATTGCCTGTGACGAAAAAGGTAAACCCATTATTTCTGGCGTCATCTTTGGTTACAAAAGCCATGCCAATCGGGATGGTGAAGTCATTGGGAGAATGACGGCCGGCAAGCAAGCCCTGAAGGATGGCACAGCCCTCCGCCGTCCCGATGATGCATCAGATGATGATAACGATAATTACACACTCAAAGTAGGGGACAGCATCAATATGCCACGCCCTTATTTGCCCGAGACCTCACCCAATACCGCTGAAGATGCCTTAAAATTTACATCAACTTCATGGCGTCCCCGGTCACTCAGGGTTACATCGAATTATACGGGTTCAGTGAGTAAGCCAGCCCCCCCGCCAGCGCCGCAGTAAAGCGGGTAACTAATAAGGCCGTCGATTGACACAATTCGGGCGCAGCGATAGCCTCCCTAAGGGCTCAAAACCGTCACAATGAGGTGGGTATTATGTCAAGACTATTGGGACTTTCCGTTCTTTTGTGCACTTTGCTTCTAACCGCGTGTGGCACGTATTCAACCTCCTCCTCGACACCAGCATCAAATGCCCCCACAGGGCATGCGACCAAAACTCCCGATCAAATAACGCTGACCGAAGATGATATCACCAACCGCAAATATACGTCACTTGGCGATATTTCTGTGACCGTACGCAAAACAACAATCTTTGATAGCGACCCGACCAAGGAACTTGTGAATGAAGCCCTTAAGGAAAAAGCTGCGGATATGGGGGCTGACGCTGTCGTTCTCGTCCGTTATGGGACAGTTGGCATTGGCCTCTTAAGTTGGGGTCAAATGGACGGAAACGGCCGCGCTGTCGTCTTTCAATGAGTCGAAGAGCCGTTCACTTATTGCAACTTATAGCCATGGGCTGGCTATGTATGGCTCTTACTGCCTGTGCAAATTCTGCGCCTCCCGTGCCCGTTGATACGACCGGCACCAACAGAGAAACAACATCATCGCTTTCAGATTTCTCAGCGGATGATGCCGCAATGAATTGTTCTGCGATCACTGCAGAAATGAAAGCCAATGCTGATAAAATCGAAACGGATAATGCCGCCATCCGATCCAACCGAAAAAATAATGAGATCGCAGGCTACTTAGGAGGCCTACTGATTTTGCCTTATGCCGCTACGGAAAGTAATTCGGCAGAAAAAGAAGACATTAAGCTTTTACAAAGCAGGCAGGATGTTTTGAGGAAGCTATTAGCTTTTAAGAAGTGTCCCGCTTAATTAAGGGGATGCCAAAATGGCATCACCTACCCAGGATAATTCAAGCCTATTTGAAGCGAAATATACTCAATTTACACTGTAGTTTGAGGCTCAAAACCTAATGAACAGGGGTCGGCAACACACGGACCCGTTGATTGAGCTGGGACATCAACTCCCCATTTACGCGCGTAAAGACAGACACTGGCGGGTTGCCTGGTAATTCCGCACGAACTGTGAGTTCGTATTTGACACCATTCTCAATTTTTTGGGTGCTCTCTTTCACTATCGATAGATGAGATGGGACTTCCGAAGTTACCGATATTTCCGATGAAGCAAGCTCACCCTTATGAGCTTCATTCACAACAATAGCCCCCATCTCGCTTACACTAGCTGGGGGTATAAGACCTAACTCGCCCACAACATAGAGTCTGAGGGTAACCTCTTCTCCCACTTTGAGAACATAATCCATCATGTGGGCGCCCCTCCAAAAAAAATTCAAAAATTATTTAATAGGAATGCTTTTATTTTAAAATGGCGCGCCCGAGAAGATTCGAACTTCTAGCCTTCTGATTCGTAGTCAGATGCTCTATCCAGTTGAGCTACGGGCGCCCCGTCCACTGCGCCAGCCTTAAGGCGACGGGTGGAAAGGCGGGCAAACTAGCCAAAAACAATTGGAAAGGCAAAGAATTTGCGTAAAACCGCACTTATATAGCTTTAGACTACCTTTAATCTAACTTCCTTGCTAAACCGCCTGGATCAAAACAACCCGGAATATTGCCGTGCCCCTAGAAAACCCTGTCCTTTCTGTCGTTATTCCCCTGCTTGATGAAGCGGGGAACGTCCTGCCTTTGATTGAGGAAATTGCAGCTGCGCTGCATGCCTACGCCCCCGTTGGTGATAATTTTGAGATCATCTGTGTTGATGACGGCAGTACAGACACGACAGGTGATGAGGTCAAGCAGGCGCAACAAACCCTGCATAATGTGCGCCTGATTAGGCATCCTCAACGTTTGGGCATGAGTGCTGCTTTGCGTAACGGTGTCCGTCGCGCGAAATCAGGCTGGATCATGACCATCGATGGTGACCGCCAGAATGACCCGGCCGATGCGCCGCGCCTCCTCGACCTCGCCTGGGCAAAAGGCAATGACCGTAAAGTTTTAGTCGCTGGCATTCGTGTGAACAGGCAAGATACGACTGGCAAACGCATCGCCAGCCGTTTTGCCAACAAAATCCGCAAATCTTTACTGAATGATAATTGCCCAGACACGGGCTGCAGTTTGAAAGTCTTTCCGCGCGATAGTTACTTGGAACTGCCTTTTTTCAATGGCTTGCATCGTTTCATGCCAGCACTGCTTAAACTTTATGGCCACGAAACCATCTTCACGCCCGTGAATGACCGTCTCCGTACACATGGCATTTCAAAATCTGATTTCCTCGGCCGCGCCATCAAAGGTGCTTATGACCTTTTAGGAGTCGTCTGGTTGATGCGCCGGACGCCTAAACCGGAACGGGGCCACGAAGATTAAACCCCATAGTTAATGCCTGTATTTCCTAGGGTTTCAGGTCATTAGCATATTTCTCAGCTTTTCCTTGACTTTGGGGCTATTTTTGGCCAAAAACGCCCGTTCGCGAAGCCCTGCTTAGCGGGACTGAACGCGGCCTCAATTATAAAGGAAAAGATCATGTTCGCAGTGGTTAAGACCGGCGGCAAACAATATAAAGTTGCCCAAGGTGATGTCATTCAGGTTGAAAAGCTCCCAGGCGAAGCCAATGCAAAGGTTACGCTCGGCGAAGTTTTGATGGTATGCGACGGCGCTAATGTGACCGTTGGATCCCCATTCATCACAGGCGCCAAGGTTGCAGCGGAAGTTGTTTCCCAGAACCGTACCGGCAAGTTGATTATCTTCAAGAAAAAGCGTCGTCAAAATTATCGCCGCAAGAATAATCACCGTCAGGAATATACGGTTCTCAAAATCACCGGCATCGTTGCCGCTTAAAGTTTTATCTAAGGAGTTTCGTCATGGCACATAAAAAAGCAGGTGGTTCATCCCGTAACGGTCGCGATAGCGCCGGGCGCCGTCTTGGCGTCAAGCTTTATGGCGATCAAGAAGCCAAGGGTGGTGCTATCATCATCCGTCAACGCGGAACAAAGTATTTCGCTGGCGCCAATGTTGGCATGGGCACAGATCACACTTTGTTTGCCAAGGTTCCTGGTCGCGTCCAATTCCGCGAACGCATTGGCCGTATTTATGTATCGGTTGAGGCAAAAGAAGCCTCCAAATAATTCGTCACTCCCACGAAGGTGGGAGTCCATTTTTTCTTATCGCCAAGATGGATGCCTGTCTCGCAAAGCGTAACGGGCATGACGCTTTAGAAAGCGTCCCCTATGAAGTTCCTCGACCTCGCAAAAATCATCGTTAAGAGCGGCAATGGCGGCCCCGGTTCCGTCAGCTTTCGTCGTGAAAAATTCATTGAGCATGGTGGCCCTGACGGCGGCAACGGCGGCAAGGGTGGCGATGTCATTTTTGAAGCCGGCGCCAACCTCAACACACTGATCGATTATCGTTTTCAGCAGCATCAAGAAGCTGGCAATGGTCGTGGTGGCGCGGGCCGTAACCGCAGTGGCCATGCAGGCAAAGATGTTATCTTACGCGTCCCTGTCGGCACACAAGTCCTAGCTGAAGATAAGGAAACCGTTCTGCTCGACCTCTCTAAGGACGGTCAACGCGTTGTCTTCATGAAGGGTGGCGATGGCGGTTTCGGCAATGCCCATTATAAATCCGCCACCAACCAAGCACCTCGCCGCTTTGCCCCAGGCTGGCCAGGCGAAGAGCGTGAAATTTGGTTGCGCCTGAAACTGATCGCCGATGCTGGGTTGGTTGGACTGCCTAACGCAGGCAAATCCACATTCCTTGCAGCTTGCACGGCAGCAAAACCTAAGATTGCAGATTATCCCTTTACAACTTTGTCGCCCAACCTTGGCGTTGTTCAATTGGGGGGACGTGGCGGCCGTTCCTTTGTTCTGGCCGATATTCCAGGCTTGATCGAGGGCGCCCACGAGGGCCAAGGGCTTGGCACGCGCTTCCTGGGCCATGTCGAACGTACCAAAATCTTGATCCATCTTATCGATGGCACCGAAGACAATGTGGTCAAGAGCTATAAGACCATCCGTAAGGAACTTAAGGCTTATGGTGGTGGCTTGTCGCGCAAAGCAGAAATTATCGCCCTTAATAAGTGTGATGCCCTGACTGAAACCGATATTAAGAAGAAACTTGCAACACTCCGTAAATTTACCAAGAAAAAGGTTTATGCAATATCGGCTGTTGCACAAATGGGCGTCGGTGACCTTCTCAATATCATTGAAAAGAAGGTCCATTAAGCCTTAGAGGCCTTAAAGCCCCAATTGTCACGCCTCCTAACAACTGATAGCGTAGCGATCCCAACTCTTCCTGAATAAGGGGCTCCTATGCGTTACATTGCTTTGACCGCTTTCGTCGCTACCTTAGCTTTTGTGCAGCCTGCGCACGCACAAGCCTATACCCCCACCTCACCGGTCCCCGTGCCACAACAACAAGCGGCGCCAACGCAAAGCTTTGATCAATACCCAAGTTTCATTGAAATGAATTCAACGCAGCCCGATGGGACACAAGTTGTTCTGCGTTGTGGTTATAGCATGAATGGCGTCACCATCATCGCTGATCCTGCCTATATGGAAATGTCATTTTTAAATCCCACTAATGGCTCTTACCTGCGCTACCAACGCATCGACAACAAAATCATCATTACATCACCTGCACCAGGCGTTGTTGGACGTTTTGTGATCCAAGTCTCAGAACCTAATGGCGCTGTGATCGCAAAAAATTGTACGGTGAATTCCGCCAACGATACAGTTGCCAATTGCACATTAGCTCAGCCCTTCCTCCCACCCACCCAGGCAACAACCCAAGACCAGAACGCGGCAAGCCAATGCGGAACCCTGTTGGAAAAATCAATTCCCCAATTGGATCGGCTGACTTACAGCGCACCCAAGACAGAGATTTTCAAGAACAGCATGCGTCAAAAGGTCAATATTCTAGAATCCCGCTAATCACGTCCATCAACTGAGGGTAACCGATGAGTAAAACATTTAAGAACGCCGCCGAAGCACTTGCCGGGTTGCTCAAAGACAATATGACCATAGCTGCCGGTGGGTTCGGCCTTTGCGGCATTCCCGAACATTGCATCGAAGCCATCAAATTATCCGGCGTTAAAGGCCTGACCATCGTCAGCAACAACGCCGGTGTCGATGGCTTTGGCCTCGGCAAATTGATGGAAGGCGGTCAGATTAAAAAGATGATTTCATCCTATGTTGGTGAAAATAAATTATTTGCTGAATTATTCCTGGGAGGGAAGCTAGAAGTCGAGTTTAACCCACAAGGCACATTGGCTGAGCGTATGCGTGCAGGTGGTGCTGGCATTGCCGGCTTCTATACCAAAACAGGCGTTGGCACTGTCGTAGCCGACGGCAAAGAGGTGCGTGAGTTTGATGGACAAAAATACGTCCTGGAACGCGGTATTGTTTGCGATCTCTCGATTGTTAAGGCCTTAAAAGCTGACGAAGAGGGTAATGTCATTTACCGCAAGACAGCGCGTAATTTTAACCCCCTCGCCGCCATGTGTGGCCGTGTGACGGTTGTTGAAACTGAGGAGTTAGTGCCTGTTGGCCAAATGGATCCCGATAATATCCATACGCCGGGTATTTTTGTGCAACGCCTCTTTAAGGGCGCAAAATTTGAAAAACGTATTGAACAACGGACAACGCGCAAAGTCGCTTAGGAGTTAAAGAACATGCCTTGGACACGTGAAGAAATGGCCGCACGCGCGGCGAATGAGTTGCAGGAAGGTTTCTATATCAATCTTGGCATTGGCATCCCAACACTGGTTGCCAACTACATCCCTAAAAATATGCGCGTCGTTCTGCAAAGCGAAAATGGCATGTTAGGTATTGGCCCCTTCCCTACGGAAGAACAGGTTGATGCGGATTTGATCAATGCGGGCAAGCAAACGGTGACGGAGCTGCCTTATTCGAGTTACTTCGATAGCGCAACCTCTTTTGCCATGATCCGCGGCGGCCATATTGACCTTGCGATCCTTGGTGCCATGCAAGTCTCAGAAGAAGGCGATATCGCCAACTGGATGATCCCGGGCAAAATGGTCAAAGGCATGGGGGGAGCCATGGATTTAGTCGCGGGCGTTAAGCGCGTGATTGTTCTGATGGAGCATAATGCCAAGGACGAAGCCAAATTGGTCAAAAAATGTTCTCTGCCTCTGACGGGATCTAAAGTCGTCAATAAAATTATTACTGACCTGGGTGAATTTGAATTTATGCCTGATGGCCTCACTCTTAAAGCACTTGCACCCAATGTCACGGTTGATGAGGTGAAAGCGCGTACAGAGGCCACCTTCAAAACAGCGCTTCATTAGCGCATGCACGGTATTCTGAGTGACATTGCGATTGCGCGGCAAGCCACGTTATTGCCGATAGATGAAATTGGCACAAAAGCCGGTATCCCTGCTGCTGCGCTTTATCGTTATGGCCCCCACAAGGCCAAAATTGCGCTGGATTATATTAAGGCCCTACCTAAGGAGAGCAAAGGCAAGCTCATCCTCGTTACCGCCATCAGCCCCACACCTGCTGGTGAAGGCAAAAGCACAACGACAGTGGGTCTCGGCGACGCCTTAAGCGTCATTGGCAAGAAAACGATCATTTGCTTGCGTGAGCCATCCTTGGGTCCCTGTTTTGGGATGAAGGGTGGTGCTACAGGTGGCGGCCACGCCCAAGTGGCACCCATGGATGAGATTAACCTCCATTTTACAGGGGATTTTCACGCCATTACAGCTGCCAATAATTTGCTGGCGGCGATGATTGATAACCATATCTATTGGGGCAATGCGCTTGAACTTGATACTCAATCCATTCGTTGGCGGCGCGCCATGGATATCAATGACCGTGCCTTACGCCACATCGGCCTGACACTTAACAGTAAAGGTCTGACGCGCGAGGATGGCTTCGATATTACAGTTGCGTCCGAAGTCATGGCGATCTTTTGTTTGTCACGCACACTCAAAGAGCTGGAAGAACGTCTTAGTCGTGTTGTGGTTGGCCGTAATCTCAAAGGTGAATTGGTAACGGCCAAAGCGATCCAAGCAGCACCCGCCATGGCGGCCCTCCTACGTGATGCATTCCAACCTAACCTTGTGCAAACACTCGAGCATACACCGGCTTTTGTACATGGCGGCCCTTTTGCCAATATCGCGCATGGTTGCAATACGCTTATGGCCACCGAAACGGCCCTCAAACTAGCAGACTATGTTGTAACTGAAGCAGGTTTCGGCGCTGACCTTGGCGCTGAAAAGTTTTTTGACATTAAATGCCGTGTCGGTGGCTTAAAGCCCGCTGCCGTCGTGCTTGTTGCCACTGTCCGCGCCCTTAAAATGCATGGCGGTGTTGCAAAAACGGATTTAGCTCAAGAAAATGCAAGGGCTGTTAAAGCCGGCACATCGAACCTCATCCGCCATATTGAAAACCTCAAAAAATTTGGCGTTCCTGTTATCGTTGCTATCAATCATTTTACTGCCGACACCCCCACCGAAGTCGACACCGTCATCGAAGCGTGCCGTGCACTCAATGTAAAAGTCCATCTTTGCACCCATTGGGCCGAAGGCGGCAAAGGTGCCGTTGCGCTTGCCCAGGATGTGGCGGCGCTTGCGAATAGCGACACAAGCAACTTCAAGCCACTTTATCCCAATGAGCTGCCATTACAGGACAAGATACGCACAGTGGCGCATGAAATTTACCGCGCCAAGGACATTGAATTTTCTGCTGAAGCCCTAGAAAAACTGGCGCAATACGAAGCTGAAGGGTTCGGGAACCTGCCCGTTTGTATGGCTAAAACGCAATATAGCTTCTCATCCAACCCTGACCTGCGCGGCGCTCCAGAAGACCATATCCTGCCTGTACGTGACGTAAGGTTGTCTGCGGGTGCTGGATTTGTCGTAGCCCTCTGCGGTCAGATCATGACAATGCCGGGCCTGCCCCGTGAGCCTGCGGCATTTAAAATCCATGTCGATGACGATGGGTTTATCCAGGGCTTATTTTAATCAGCCTTTGACCGTCTGATAGGCCGCCAGAGTTGCCGTTGTCACAAGATCCGAGACGGTTGCCCCCATCCGCACGACCTGGGCTGGTTTTTCGAGCCCATGCAGGATCGGGCCAATCACATTGATGCCGCCGATATTCTGCAAAAGCTTTGCGGCAATGTGTGCGGCCTGAAGGTTTGGCATGACGAGGACGTTGGCGGGGCCCGTGAGACGGCAGAACGGGTAAAGCCGTTTCATCAAAGCGTAATCCAGCGCGACATCAACGGACATCTCACCGTCATATTCAAACTTGATGCCTTTTGTATCTAAAATACGGACAGCATCCTGGACGTGTTCACCATGCGTGCGTTGTGGCTGGCCAAAATTGGCAAATGACAGCATGGCAACACGCGGCTCATGCCCCATCTGCTGCGCCCACGCTGCAGCCTGGATGGCAATTTCTGCCAATCGTTCTGAGGATGGGTCGATATTGATAGCTGTGTCTGCCAGGAATACGGTGCGATCTTGGGCAATGGCAACTGAAAGGCCAAAAGCGCCTGCAGGTGTTGGATCGATAACACGCCGGATATCATCATAATTGACAATAAAACTGCGCGTCAGCCCTGTAACCACGGCATCAGCATCCCCCATGGCCACCATGGTAGATGCGAAGACATTTCGGTTTTGGTTGATCATGCGCTGGCAATCGCGTTGCATGTAGCCTTTGCGGTGCAAGCGTTTGTAAAGGAAATCGGTATATTTTTCATTATGCGTTGATAGCCGCGCATTATGGATTTCAACTTCGACATCCTCTGGCAGCTGCATGCTCTTCATCTGCTCTTTAATAATATCCTCGCGGCCAATGAGGATCGACTTGCCATAACCCGTTGCCTGGTATTGAAGGGCTGCTCGGATAGCACGCTCTTCTTCGCCTTCGGCAAAGACGACGCGGCGGGGGTTCTTTTTGACGGCCTCAAAGATCAAATCCAGGCTCGATGCTGTAGGATCAAGACGTGAACGTAAGGTACGGCGATATTCATCAAAATCAGTTATGGGTTTACGTGCGACACCCGTCTTAATGGCCGCTTCCGCTACGGCTACCGGTATTTCAACGATGAGGCGCGGATCAAAAGGTGCTGGAATAATGTATTCCGGGCCGTAGCGCAGCGATTTGCCGCCATAAGCCACATTGACCTCATCCGGCACATCAGCGCGAGCCAATTCGGCCAATGCGCGTGCAGCTGCCAATTTCATTTCATCATTAATTGTGGAGGCGCGAACATCGAGTGCGCCACGGAAAATGTAAGGAAAGCCAAGAACATTATTGATTTGGTTCGGATAGTCCGAACGGCCAGTGGCAACAATGGCGTCCTTACGTACCGTGCGCACTTCTTCAGGTGTAATTTCGGGGTCAGGATTCGCCATCGCAAAAATGATCGGATTTTTGGCCATTTCCTTAACCATAGAAGGTGTAACGGCACCCTTGGCTGACAACCCAACAAAGATATCCGCACCCTTCAGGGCCTCTTCTAATGTCCTGAGCTTGGTTTCAACCGCGTGGGCTGATTTCCATTGGTTCATGCCTTCCGTGCGGCCTTTATAGATAACGCCCTTGGTATCGCACATAATAACGCTGTCATGTGGCACGCCTAACGCCTTGAACAATTCAACACAGGCAATGGCAGAGGCACCCGCCCCATTCACAACCATGCGCATCTTCTTCGTCGTGCGACCTGTCAGGTCGAGTGCATTAATCAAGCCAGCAGCAGCGATGATAGCCGTACCATGTTGGTCGTCATGGAAAACGGGGATGTCCATGAGTTCACGCAACCGTTGTTCAATAATAAAACAATCCGGTGCTTTGATATCTTCAAGATTAATGCCGCCGAATGAGGGGCCCAGAAAACGCACACAGTTGATGAATTCTTCGACGTCCTTGGTATTGACTTCAAGGTCAATGCCATCGACATCAGCAAAGCGTTTGAACAAAACTGCCTTGCCTTCCATAACTGGCTTTGATGCTAAAGCACCCAGGTCGCCTAGACCTAAAACGGCGGTGCCGTTGGAAATAATCGCCACCATATTGCCACGTGCAGTGTAGTCATAAACAGCATCTGGATTTTCCTGGATGCGCAAGCAAGGGACAGCGACGCCAGGCGAATAGGCTAAAGACAAATCACGTTGTGTCACGAGTGGCTTGGTGGGGGTGATTTGCAATTTGCCGGGACGGCCTTGGGAATGAAAAGCTAAGGCTTCTTCATCAGTGACGCGCGTATCAGACTTGGACATGATTCTCCCTGAATCCTCGATTTTTATGCTTTATGCGAGGGTTAGACCCACCCGGCAAGGCTATTATTGACCATATTTTAGCGAGTTACCCGTAAAATCAACACTTAGTTAAAAATCTTTAACCAGTCACCGACATACTCAAAGAAACGCTTTCGAACCCCATCTCCAATAGGCAAAGCCTTGCATATACGACTCCCCCATATTGGCCTCCATCCTCTCGCAAGTGCGAGACCAGGATCTGGTAACTTGAAGCCAATAGAGATCCTCTTCATGGGGCTGTGCCTGCTTGCTGCCTTCAGTGGATTTTTTCCCTCCCTAGCTCACGCGGCTGACTTTGCCTTAAACCCTGGGACTGACCTTAGCGAAAAATCAGCGAGTCTCATTTTCGGGTTGTTCATGGGCGTGATGCTGACGGCTTCCGCCTATTTGTTTTTCATCTGGGTTGTCATGCGCGATCGTGGGCAGGTCTTCCTGCTCTTCCTCCTGCTATGCTTAAGCGTCAATATCGCGAGTACCAACGATTTCCTTATGAACCAGATGGGCTTTTACAGTACGTCAACACGCGGCTTGCTGACAAATTACAGCATGATCTTCTCCTGCATTTTCAGCGTATTCTTTACTTATTATTTCCTTGAAATTGAAATTAATAACCCGGCCTTCCGGCTACCGCTCTTTATCCTGAGCGGCCTTTTCTTTCTGTTGCTCGTATGCTCGATATTCGACCAGAAGCTTGTGCGCTTCACTCTACCGGCACTCAGCACTCTAACCATTACTGTGGTTTTGGCAGCAGGTACGGCAAGCTTACGACAAGGTGTCAGCGGCAGCTTTACGCATATCATCGCCTTTACCTTCTTCCTGGCCGGCGCACTTGCAGAGCCACTTTATAACCTTGGCTATATCGTGAGGACAGCGAGCAGCAAAAACCTCACTTATACGTCTTATTCAATGGCTGCTTTGATGTTCGCCATTGTTATTGCCAGCCAATTTGCCGCGCGCCAGGAAGAAAAAGAAAAGGCTCTCGCCACGAGTAATGAACGTTTTACTCTGGCAACACGTGGCGCCAATGAAGGTTTATTCGATTGGAACTTGGAAACCGGCGAAGTTTTCTTTTCCGATCAGTTCCGCAAAATCCTTGGATTACGGCTTGAGAATACCTCAACCAGCCTCAAGGTATGGATGCGCATGATGCTACCATCTGACCGTCGTATTGTGCGCGAGGCTTTGCGCCGTTTTCGGCACAATGCTGAAATCAATACCATCAATATCGAGTACCGCATTACGCAGGCCGGTGACACACGTCGTTGGTTGCACTCCAAGGCCGTTGCCATGCGCGACAGCCAAAGTAAAAAGATTATTCGTCTTGTGGGCTCGACCAGCGATATTACAGCGCGTAAACAAAGTGAAGTTGCCCTCCGTGCCAGCGAAGCGCGTTTCCGTAGCATCACAGAAGCCCATCCAGTCCCCGTTATGATTGTTGGCTTACGGAATCAAACTGTGCTTTATGCAAGCCCTGGTGCTGACCAGCTTTTTGGCTCATCACAAAGCAAATTACTCCATGAATATATTGACCGCTTCCTGCCCGACGTCGACGCCCGCCGCGAAATTATGGAGGCGATGAGCCAGGGCAATGAGGTCAACCTGAAGGAAGTTTCCATCACGCGTGGTGATGGCAGCAAGCTTGATGCCGCTTTGTCGGCACGCCGCATTAGTTACCAAAATGAAGACGCCATGGTGCTTGGCCTTTATGACCTCAGTGAACGTAAACGCGCCGAAGCCCAGATCGCTCGCCAGCATGAAGCCCTGCAACAGAGTGAGAAAATGGCGGCTTTAGGCGGCCTTTTAGCAGGCGTTGCCCATGAATTGAATAACCCACTTTCCGTTGTTGTTGGGCAAGCGACGTTGCTGATTGAAGGCACAACTGAAGCTAAAATCATCGCGCGCGGAGAGAAAATCCATAAGGCTGCCGACCGTTGCGCGCGTATTGTTAAAAGCTTCTTAGCCCTGGCACGCCGTAGGCCGCCTGAGCGCAAACAAGTTAGACTTAATGAAATTGTTACGTCCGCCCTCGAATTGCTCGGCTTTCAGATCCGCACGGGCGAAATTGATGTCAAGCTGGAGCTCGAGGATAATTTACCAGAAATCACTGGCGACGGCGATCAACTCACCCAAGTCATTACCAATCTTGTGCTGAATGGCGCACAAGCAATGGAGGATTGGAAGAACAAACGTCAAATTACTATTCGCAGTTGGCATGATGACGCCACACATCAGGTTATGCTGAGTGTTGGTGATAGTGGCCCTGGCGTCCCGCAGGATATCCGTACGCGCGTGTTTGAGCCTTTCTTCACAACAAAAAGCGGGAAAGGCGGGACAGGCGTTGGGCTCTCCCTCTGTCTCAATATCGTTGTTTCACATGATGGCCAAATGTCCTTGGAAGATACACCCGGTGGTGGTGCAACCTTCCTGATCAGCCTGCCTATGACAAAGGCCACCGAAGTTGCCAATGATACAGCGCCTCAGCCAGCAGATGTGATGCCACCCCATCTCCGCATCCTCTTGGTCGACGATGAAATTGAGCTGGCCCAGACATTGGCGGATTTACTGGAGCCTGAAGGCCATCATATCGATATTGCCATCAATGGTGCCATAGCCCTGGAAAAGCTCCATAAAGCCTCCTATGACGTCATTATAAGCGATTTACGCATGCCTGTGATGGATGGCCCCGCCCTCTATGAAGCCCTAATGCGCGAGTTGCCATCTTATTTGGACAAGATTATCTATGTAACAGGTGATACACTATCCTCCCATGTCCAGACCTTCCTAAGCCAATATCCTGTACCCGTCGTTGAAAAACCCTATCGCTTAAGTGATATGCGGCGTGCAGTAGCAAATTTGTTGAAGAAAGACCCTTCAGACGAAACGGCAAAAACACAGTTGGATTCAACGATGGCCTCCTAGGCCTGACAAGAACCAGGAAAGACACGAGACGCACCCATGCGTATGTTGGTTATCGATGATGAAGAGGATATCTGCGATCTGATCGCCGAAGTTGGTAGCCGTCGTGGACTTGAAGTCAAAACTATCAGCAATCCTGAGAATGTCCTGAAGGCTCTCGAGGGCTTCAAACCCGACTTCATTATGCTTGATTTGATGATGCCCAATACGGATGGCGTTGAGCTGCTCCGCCTCTTGGCTGAACATGTCAAAAATGCCAAGCTTTGCCTGATTAGCGGCAGTGATACACGCGTTCTCAATAGCGCACGGCGCTTGGGTAGCGCCCATGGGTTGGACGTCGTGGCTGCTCTTGAAAAGCCCTTGAACCTGACTGTCCTCAGCTCCCTGTTCGATCAAATTGTTGCTGGTAGTGCTAGCACTGCCAGCCCTGATTTGGCGCAAGCTATTGTCTCTGGCCAGTTCACCCTTCATTACCAACCCGTTATTGAAATGGCCACACGTCACGTCAAGGGTGTTGAAGCGCTAGCGCGCTGGACACATCCGCACCGCGGCACATTGCTTCCTGATGCTTTCCTTGAGCAAGTCGTCAATGACGGCCTTATGCAGGCCTTAACTGATGTTGTTGTTCAAACCTCACTGGCGCAGCTCGCTAAATGGCACCATGCCGGTGAAAACATCACTTTATCGATGAATGTAACGGCATCAACGTTGCTTGACCTTACATTGCCGGACAAAATTGCCGAACTTTGCAAACAATATGATGTCCCATCGGAGAAACTTATCCTCGAAGTGACGGAAACCGAAGCGATGCGCGATGTCACGCGCACGATGGATGTGCTTTTGCGTATGCGTATCCGTAACATCGGCGTTTCCATCGATGATTTTGGCACAGGCCATTCATCCTTGCGGGAATTACAACGCATGCCTTTTAGCGAAATGAAAATCGATAAGAGCTTCGTCATTGAAATGGCGCGCAATAAGGATTGTGCGGTGATTGTCAATTCGATCATCGACCTCGCCCACAACCTTGGCTTGAAAGCGGTCGCTGAAGGCGTCGAGGACATCCGCGTCTGGAATATGCTGGCCGAAAAAGGCTGCGACTATGCCCAAGGTTTCTTTATGGGCAAGCCTATGCCCGCTGGTGAGTTTGATGTGTGGCTAAAAAATTGGCGCGCAAAACCCACAGCCTAAACTCTGGCTGCATTCACGACTACACTTTCACTTATTGGATATAAAGGGCCTGGTAGAAGAACGTACCATTGGTCGTACCATTGGTGTTGTTAACACAACCCAAAGGCTTGCCCGGTAAAGGCCAAGCGTTCATCTTGCCGATCGGTATGTCTGATCCTACAGCGGTCGAGAAATCGCCTACGTCAGCACCTGCTGGCGTAACCATAGCATTGGCTTTGCTATTGATTTCATCACAAACACCCGAGCCAATCTTAATGACAGCTAGTTGTTCAGGGGAGTTAGTGCCAAGGCTAGGAACTGCGCCCGTCGGGTACATCCAGTGGTCGGTTCCAGGGGTGTTCGACATGGCATCGGATGGAATGGTAATGCCGCCGCCGAGGGGTGAGAATAGGTCATTATTATTGACAGTGTTTGAGGCATTAATTGTGTAGGAACCGTAGGAAATCCCATTTTCCATCATCATCCGATCCATACCAACCTTTAGATTTTCGCCAATTTGGATAAGGGCTGAGGCTTTGGTGCGGTTACTTTCGCTTGATGTGCCGGCCGTAAAGGAGCCGCTGCCGGCTGCGATAGCCGCGGCGAGGATGGCGAGGATGGCGATGATGAAAAGGATTGGACCGATTGCAATGCCGGCGTCTGACTTTAAACGCACTGTTGTTGCTGGTTGCATAATCGTCATCCTTTAGACCTCCGGAACTGAACCTGAATTAGCCTTGTATTTGGTTTATTGGAAGTTTTTCAAAAAGGAAAAGCCCCCAAGAAACCTGCACATGATCTTACAGTAAAACCTATTAATAAGAGTTACTGTCAAAGACTTAGCGGTTGCAGCAAAATACAACCTTCTGATTCCACTAGTAGAATGTCCTTTTGGTTAAAAGTCAATCTAGAAGCCCAAACCTATATGCCGCTTAAGAGGCTCAAGGAGCTTCTAAGTATACTTTTTCGCCGATGAGGACAGCGTGCATCAATTCATTGCCGTGACACTTACCAACACAGAATTGCTGTATCGACCAATGGTACTCGGGCGAGATTGTGTCCAGGTAGCTGAGCGCGGTTAACCATTGCCGGAACTTCGAGCCATCAATGGCTGTTACGGTCAGCGTCTGATTGTTGGCAAGCGAGAAGTTGATGTCTGGATAACGATGGACCATTCGGTCAACAACCGTCTGAGCAGCACGCTGGTCAATGCTCTTGTGATTGATCTTAGGTAAAGCCGGCTCTTCAACAATGGCTGTTTCTGCAGCGTGCTTGGCTGAAACAGAGAGCATGGTCGTATAAACAGCAAAAGCCATCATCAGAATGGCACCTGCCCAACAGGCGCTTACAACAACAGTGGTTGCACGATCAAAGGTTTGCAAAGCCTTCGCTGTCAATTTAGGCGATAACGCCTTGATATAAAGTTGCAGGTCGAGTGCCATTATTTTTTCCCCGCTGCGACGGCTTCAAAGTCGAGTTCGGCAGCATTACCGATAGCAACACCCTGTGCGGTATTTTCGATATTCTTGCCACCTAGGTCACTGATGCGGTCAGCGGTCACACTCGGCGGCACAGTAGCGCGCCAGCGTGTTTTATTATCCCTAATCTCATAGACCTCAAGCAACCCATTGATTGTCAAAAGGCCATCATTGAGGTCGGCAAATTTGGCCAACTGCTCACGCATCGGGCTCGACCGTAATTTTTCTGTTGTTCGCATCAACTCAATCGTTTTTGTCTGCGTATTTGCCAAAGTCTCGGTAAGATCGTGCTTTGAGCTAATCAAGGACATACTGGCAAAAAGCCAAATCACAAATGAAACACCCGCAACGGCTAGTGCCGCAAAAACAGATACCGCTGCTAAAATTCTGCGGGCCTGATCTTCAAACAAGGATAGTGAATACCAAGGGATCGGTGCCAATTGCAAAATTTTATCGGCCACCAATTCAATGATCGGCGCATTGCCAACTTCGCGCGCAGAACGCTCGGCCTTGGCGCGGACAACGAGACTTGTCCCGCGATAAATCTGCAAGCCATCTTCAGTCACCAACATCATCGCCGCAGATTCATCAGCGTAATGGGTGTAACAAACGGGTGGAGGCACGGCGTCCTTCATGCCCGGCAAGACAGAAGCAAAAGGGCACCAGGTATTGGGGTGCGACGCAAGCTCGCCCGAACGCACAGCTAAGTACCAAATTTTTCTCTCAACAGACTGCCAGACAACGTGGACGCGCTCTGTGTCGCAAGCTTCTGCAGCGGCGTTCCAGACAATCTCTTCTTCCTCACCTACGATGCGCGGGCATGTCCCACCGATAAGTTCGGGCGGGAAATAATACTCCCCCAGCATGCTGGCCGTGCCGGCCAGGATTTTTGTAAGGGAAGTTACGGATTCAGACGCGTTCTTAGGTTTTTGTTTAAAAAACGCCCCTACGCCATCACCCGATTTTTCAGCTTTTGGCTTATCGGCAAACACTTTTTTCAGCAAGGGGCCAAGTTTTTCCAACCCATCGCTGATTTGTTTTTTATATTTGGCCGCGTCGAAATTCATTTTTAGTTCCGCAAGGAATGAAGGCTGTCGAGGAAGCTCTGATTCTGGATCATCAGCAAGTAGATCATAGTCAGGACGGTAGCGCCAAAGAAGAACATCATAGTGATGATACCCAAAATAGTGATTCGGCGCTGGTCGGCTTTGGCCATTAAACCTCGTTCTTCGGAAATGGCACCAAAGACTTCTGCCAATTGGTCAACTGATTGGATGGTAACAATTTGATCGCGTTCAGCCTTCGTCAGCGGCCACCGCGCCAAGGCGCGCGAGGGCTCAACACCCGCCATGATGCGGTCGACGCTCTCAGTCCAGTAAAGGCGGGCAGAAGGCTCGACCATACTTTCAACGATAATGGCGATAGCCTCGGCGAGAGGCACCTTGCCGTTCAATAGGCGTTTCATGAGCTTGCAACTATCTTGCATGCTGACATTACGAAGGTAGCTGGAAAAAACCGGTGCCTTCATCATGATTTTGGATGTGAAATGGTCACTACGGTGACGGTTCATCCAATACATGATGCCAAGGCTGGCACCTCCGATCATAATACCCGTAATCAGGACAAGCAGGGTCCCATTAATCCATGTTGCAATCTTGATAGCATGCTCGAAGCGTTCGAGGGCTTCAGGATCCGTGCTTTTGACACCTTGCCCTTTGAGGTAGGGGATAAACCCGAACTGCGCGCCCCAGATGGCGCTGATGATATTGACGATATCGAAGGAGAGCCAACTGAGGGCGCCCATGACCGTCTTATATTGTTTCCCTTTTTCTTCAGTATGTTCGATGGCGTGCTGGATAACACCCTTCAAATCGCCAGCGCGTTCACCAGCAGTGATGATGGCCATAGTCGCTGCATCCATCAGGCGCAATTCACGCAAAGCGTCCGAGAAAGAGCCGCCCCCTTTGAGGACGGTACGTGTCGGCAGGAAGGCCATACGGCGGCGCGGATCGGCTTCACCTTCAATGATATTCAAAAGGGCGGTACCGGCAGATGCTGTGCCGCTCTGAAAGCGCAGAGCGCGCAACAGTTGAATTTGCCATACGCGCGAACGTACATCCATCCATTCAAACATGGGTGGCTTTTGCTCTTTAATTGTAATTGGCCAAAACCCCTTACTACGCAACTGCCGGCGCACGGCATGCATATCAGGAAGATAAAAATCCTCCTCCAAGATATTAACGCCGCCGGGACGGGGCTGGGCAAAGCGTGCGTGATAGAGCTTCATCTATCTCTCACCGGCCTGATCGTGCGGAGGTTTCTTCAATCAAAAGCGAAGCGCCCATATTGGCGTCGATGGCATTACGCCGGACAAGGTCGACGATAGAGGCGCGGCGCGGCATATAGATCGTGCCCGGTACATCAACAACCGATGACGTGACGTTTGAGACCATCATTTCAGTAATAGTGCGGCGGCTGGCTTGATCTTCTGGCGGGAACATAGCTTCAAGCGCTAAGGTACGGCCGAGGAAACCTGTATGGTTGCAAAGATCACAACCCTCCTTATTGGCGAGTGCCACATATTCTTCTGGCTGGAAGCCGACGTCAGCACAACGTTCGGCCTCAACAAACACATCAATAGCGCGCTCAGTTTTATGGCAAGCCGGGCAAACAGTTTTGACAAGGCGCTGCGAAAGGCTGGCGATCAAAGCATGTCCCAAAATGTAGAGACCGCTCGTACGGTAAGCGGAACTGAGAAAGCCATCAATACGGTCAAGGGTATGAAGGGCGTCGACTGAGTGGACTGTGGTAATGACTAAATGGCCTGATTCAGTCGCACGCAAGGCGGCTTCGACTGTATCACTATCGCGCATTTCGCCGACGATGATGACGTCAGGATCGTGACGCATGAGGGCACGAATAATATCGGCAATACTGTTTGTTGAACCATCGGTAACCGATGTCTGGTCAACCAGTGGCATATCATATTCGACTGGCGCCTCAACTGAGTAAACGGCGCGCGAGGAACGGTCAATTTCTTGGATGATGCCGTAAAGAGTTGTTGATTTACCTGAACCGGTTGGCCCCGAAACAACAATCAGGCCACCATCTTTGGTGTGGCCGTGGACAGTTTTGCGCAAACGATCCGCAACCTGCGGCGCATGCATAAAGAGCTCATCGAAACTCCGAAGGTTTTCACGATCGAGCAAACGAAGAGTCAGTTTCTGCCCTGAAGGCGCTACCGGCAAAGCTGCAACACGGACGTCGATCATACGGCCCTGCCATTCGAAGGCTAGCCGTCCGTCCTGGGGATGCTGGCGATCGGCAGCGTCCATCTTGGCGTCAGTCTTAATACGCGTTACCAAAGGCGCCATGACGCGATGGGGCACGAGATGTTTATAAACCAAGTCACCGTCAACACGGTAGCGGATCCAACAGCGCGCATCGTCTTCCTGCAGGGTCAAATGGATATCCGATGTACGGCTTTCCAAAGCTTCCGCCAAAATATCATTGACGGCTTGTTCAACCAACATTGCATCGTCAGGATCTTTGGCAAGGCTGGATAAAAGGCGCAGCAAACGTTCGCCAGCCATTTCGGACTGCTCACGCATCAGCCGCGCTAGCTCAGCACGGTCCCACGGCTCGACCTCAACATCTGTAACTTCGTGGTTAGCGCGCTGCAAAGCAGTTGTAATGCGCACAAGATCGGCGTCATCCAAGCGGTCCCCAACGGCAATACGCAAAGTGCCATTGCGCACTTCCAGAAGGCACAACCCCATAGCCGCCTGGTTGGCTGAAGATACATAGAGGCGCAAGGCCTGCGTGGTCAGATCTTCCTTGGAGCTACCTTTTGTTTTAGCACGAGATTTATTGTCGCCGGAAAAACCATTGCGGCGCAAAATCTCCTCAATGGAAAAATGGCGGCCGTTGGCGCGGCGCATGGATTGTTCAGCCAATGCCAAATCATAATGGCGTGGCTTGATTTTTACCGAGTCATCCTCGATTTTCAGGGGATCTGGGGGTAAAATTTCATTCATTTATAGGCCCCATTTGTTGAAACGGGAGCCATCAAACTTGAGGGTGGTGGTACAGCAGCCGAAGGCGCAGCAGCACCTGGCAAAGGCGTTACAGAAGGTGGTGGTGAAGACGGGGACGAGAGGCCTTGCGACTGGTTCTGATCGCCCGTAGATGGGCCTGAAGAGCTTTGCTGGTTACCCGCTTTGGACGTTAATTCAGGAGCCGCACCTAACTGTAAACTTTTCTTTTTTCCATCGATCATAAGCTCGACGGACTTTGCGGTCATGGCAACGATTTTTACACCCTTGTCTTCGCCCGGCAACTCTTCACCAACACCGGCAACGGCAGTTGTCCCATTGGGCTGTAAAAGCACGGCACGGTTACCGACGGTACCGATTAACCTATAACTCCCACCAGCTGTGATAATTGCCGACGAAGCGCCCTTGCTGATGGTATCCATTGAAACTTGTGGGATATGTGTATTCGCAAGCCTTTCAAGGTCAGCAGCGCTCGGTGGTGGTGGGTTTTTGTTATCAATTGTAACTGTACGGTTGCCGTTCGAGTCCTTGCCACTTGCGCCGGCGCTTACACTCGTACCTTTTGCGTTCCCGCGAATAGGTACAACTGCAAAACCCAATCGCCCG
>Ga0206865_1030_pt1 | contig 45649 bp, 42 predicted proteins | sample Alteio_BWOrgCont_39_FD_152628 | JGI IMG/M metagenome (GOLD analysis project Ga0206865, IMG submission 152628) | Enriched cells from forest soil in Barre Woods Harvard Forest LTER site, Petersham, Massachusetts, United States -... | ecosystem: Environmental > Terrestrial > Soil > Temperate forest >...
CGGGTGTTTGTTCAATATTTTTTTTTGTCTTCCCCATATCGTTATTTTACCATTCAACAAAAATCAAATCCCGGGTCCATACCAAACTTATGGTCGAAAAGCCCCAGGGTATACTGTCAAGCAGTACGTCAAGGGTTTTTCTTTCAACCTGCAAAAGCCAACCATTTTCTTTTCGGTTCAGCAGGCCATCACGTTTAAAAAAGCTTTCGCGCAAGCCATCAATGCTGGTGTTTTTGAGCACTTTCCAATGCGTTATTACTGCTTTTAAAAGCGATTCTGATTCGGCAATCTCCTCATCAGTTAACACTATATCCAAAGGCAAAGGCGTTTCGGCGGGCAAGCCGCACAGTATTTTTTCGAAGACGAGTGAATACTCCGGCGTTTTTTTGTGCCCTGTAGCCAGAAACTTCAGGAGATGTACAGCCCTGAATGTTGATTCCATATTTTTCCACTCGTTGCCGTCCAGTAAATTCAGCCCGGTAAAAAATGGCTTTAAAAAAGGCGCCAGCAATACAATGCCGCCGTACTTAACTGAATATTTTTGGACCTCATCTGCCTCCGATCCCATTGAAGGGAGTTGTATAGGCTGATCGTTTTGTGCTGGTTGTTTTGCATCAGCCGCAATTTCGGTTTCAGGCTGATTGACGCCTGTAATATTGGCCGGAGTTTTTATTTCGGGCTGGTTGATGCCCGTAATACTGGTCAGTTCGGCGGTTGCCGCATCGGCAAGGGCCTGGTTTGCTTTAAAAACTTCTTGGATGTGCGCCTGGAATACCTGTTGCAAAGCGTTAACGCTCCCGGTGTAGGCAAATATAGATGGTGCGTTTTTGATGATGATATCGTTTATGTTGCCAAACTCTTTAAGCAGGTCTGCGCCGGTAAAATCAACCGTGGGGCTGCCCGCAGCAGTTAATTTATTGACTATTTGTGTTACCCAGTTTAAAAACACTTCCTGTGCTTTTTTAAGATCGTCTGACAAGTTTATAGCCTCGGCTTTCGAAGATGCGTTGAATTGCCAGGCCAGCCGCTTCCAAACATTTTCGTTGGATTTTACATGCAGAAAAAAGCTTTTCAGCACTTCGGCATGATTAAGCGCTACGTTGCTGAATATTTCATCAAGGTTGACGGCGCCTTCGTCCGCAAACCAGGGCAGGGTACCGTTGGACAGGAAATACAAAAGCATTTCGGTAGCCGATAGTAATCGCGAAATCTGCCTGCTTTGAGGGGGGATGGCCGCCAACTGTTTGGCTAACTCGGCCCTGAGTTTTTGCCGGAACACAATTCTGAAATCGGTACCGAAAGAATGGCGGCTAAACGAACCCATGTCCAGTTCTATCCGGTCTATTTTTATCGATTCATCCTCTCCTACGCTTTCAGAACACACTTCGTCAATAATCCGGGCGATCTCCTGTTGAACCGTTTGCGCAAAGTTTTGACGCAGGTTTAGCGATAGCTCTTCATCAGGGCATACTACCTCGAATTGCAACCGGTTTACCACATGTGTCATTTACCAGCATTTAAATTAGTTGGGGTGGATGTGACATTATCGTGCTGGCAATCATCAGCACAAACGCCGCATGGCACCAATGAATTAATAACATCAACCAGCGGGTTAACCACATCGTAATCGGGCACTTCTGTTTGCGACATCTCCACCAACCAGCTGCTATAGGCTTTTTCAAAACGCTGCATTTCTTCAATGCCTATCCACATTACCCGTGTGGCAACGTGGGCGGGCGATTCGGATATGATGGTCTTTTCAACCAGGTTCCTGAACGATGGATCGCGGAGGCGCTTTGGCCAGCACGGCAACACAACGGTGGTTTGGAATGAATACGGATCGGTTGAGGCATCGCAGGGATAGGTATTGCAATACAGGTAAAGCTGGTAGCCAAAATAGTCCATCAATACGGCTATCTCCTGTTCAATATCAAAAGTGTCGGTTGTATCGGTGCTTTTGTTGAACAGATAAAGGCTTTGCGCCAAAACCACCCCGTTTGCCCCGTTAATAATAAATCCATACTTGGCCGGGTTTTCATTATCGGCAACTATCTGGTAATTTATCCGCTCCGAACCAAATTCGCACAGGTCGTTTATACGCTGTACCAGGTCCTCATATTTCCTGAATTTCAGCATCATCGGATTGGTGCCATCCAGGTAAACTTTTTGATATAGTATAGATTTGGCAGGCAGGTTCTCGCCAGGTTGTGTAACATTATCCTCGGCAGCAGGCCTTACATATTGCAGCACCCAGGGCATATTGTCGTAACATTTTGCAGCAGGAATCCGGGTTATTTTTTTAATGTATGGCGGCTCCGTAATTTGTTCGTCGTCGGCCGCGTTTAAATCGCAGCTATTGAGGCAAATATTCAAAAAGCTAACCGCTTCGTCTTTCCCGGCTTCATCAACCACTTCATCCATTTTAGGGCGCAGCAAAATATGCTCAATCATGTGCATACCCTCGTTGCCGTTAATATGCTTCATTAATTTCTCCAGCTTATTGTAGGCTTCGTCGCGGTCACTCTTTTTCGAAAAGGTTTCGCTGGTACCCAGCAGTACGGCTGTTGCAGGGTCGGTGCTATCATACAATTCAAACCAAAATTTACCTATCAGCCCTGCGGATTTGCGGCTGCGCGTTTTTACCTCGTCGCTGAATTTAAAATAAGTGCGGTCATCGGCATGCTCCAAAATATCTTCCATCAATAATTCGGTGCAACAGCCCCGCATTACTTCAACACTGGTAAAAATTACAGTGTTATTTTCCAGCGGATCAACTATCTTAATAACATTTAAGGGCACACCCGTTTTGGTTAGCTTTTGTGTGGGCGGCGATGCAGGGTCATCCTGTACCATCAGTGCTTCACTCATCAGGAATGAGGGAACAAGCGAACGGCGGTTAACATTTTCAAATCCTAAAAGGCGCCCAATCCGGCGCTCGGCGCCTGACACATTCCCAGAATCCCAGGTGTTGGGCAGTGCGTAGTTATATGCCCTGGCCCTGTCGCTGCTGATACGTTCGTACTCCCCTTTTTTTAGTATCCGGGTTTTATCGCCAATTAATCGTGCAGCGGCATTATTTGGATCCAGCCATTTCATTAAGGTTTCATAGTCGGTCAGGTCCTCGCTAAAACGGGCCAGCATATGATCAAGGAAAACGTTGCGGCGGCTCCAGAATAAACTGTGATTTTCAGTAAGACCTTCAATCACTTTTTCAAAATCTTTTACGATCAAGTTAAAGTTTTTGGGGCCGTGGTTGTTTTTATCAATCAGCAACTGGTTCAAATTCTCAATTTCGGTGAGTGCGGTAGTAAAATAGGTATGCCTTGGTTCGTCATCAAACGTAAAAAGTTCGCGCAGGTGGTTTAACTGAACCAGGTAGTCTTTAAGTACCTGTTCAAAAAACAGCAGGTAGCCACCTAGTTGCAGCGCCTGTGCGGTGCGGCCGGCATCGGCATTGGCAGGGAGCCCACCGCGCTCGCTAACACCGTAAGTCATCGGCAACGAATAAGTAACCGGGTAATAGTCTTCCAGGTTCATCCATTCGCCATTGGGTACGGCAAAATCAAGGTCGGCACCTATTAACTTGTATTTACGCTCCACGGCTTTCATGTTCGTGAAAAGCCGCAGCATTTTATCAGGCTTGCGGTCGCTGTTGCTACCGGTATAGTATGTAATAAACTGGCGCTGTTTGCAAAACAATATCTGCGACGAAGCAGGTTGTATTCTCGCAATTTTACGTTGTTCCTGAAGGTGTTTTACCCATTTGTGGAAAAAGTGCGTTCCAACCGTCTTATTATCTGTAATGGCTTTAAACGGTAAATGCAGGTAGGTTATGCCTTTAATCCCGGCAATGTTCGATATTTCAGATATGATTTCGGACAGCATAATATCGCGGAACAAATCGGTTTTGTCCAGGTCGGTATCATCAATAAAGCCGTGCGTTAAAGTGGGGCCTTCAAATATTTCGTCAACCTGGTAACCTTTGTCCAGCATTTGCGGAATAGTGTAAAAAGGCACCGACGGTGTAAAATATTTATAGATGGTAAAAAATATTTGGGCCAATATAAGGTCCGGATCGGCAGACTCCTCCAGTACTATTGATGCGCCAATGCCAAAATCTTCATATTCAACGGCATCGATGCTCAAAAAATCTTCGCATAGGTTGCGGTTCGCCGCCAGCCGGTCAATAACTATCTGCCGTATTTCTTCACGCTGGCCGCCATCAATTATGTTTTCTTCATACTCAATCATAACATTATACAAACCCTCCATCTCAACAATTTCAGGCGGCACAAACGATTGGCTCGAAGCGTCCTTCAGTTCTTCCAGCAATATATTTTTCTCTGCCGTCAAAGCAGCTATCTGCGTATTTAACTTGTCTAAGGCAATATAATCCGTATCAGGCGGCGGGGGCAGCGCATTAAGCGCCGCAGTAGCCTGGTCCAATGCCTTCTGCAGCTTGTTAAGTTCCGCTTTTAACCGGATACCATGTTCTTCGCGGGCCGCGGCGGCAGCGGTTGTGGTTACCTGGCTTAGCCCCAATTTGCCATAACAAACTTCCTCTTCCTTATCTGCACAGTCGCAATCATAATCCACCCTTTTTTCAAAGGCATTATAATCAATCCAAATGGGCACCTCGTAATCCTTGCTAATGGTAAGCCATGCATTGCGCACACCTTCAATATCAATAAGCAGCTTACGATAATCATCAATAGTAAGCGGGCTGTTGTGCAAAATATGTTTGGCAGTATAAAAAATCTCTTTCCAGGTATTGTTGGTCAATTGTTCGGGCGCCAGCAGATCTTTAATATCGAAGTCGGTGCGGTACGAAAGGTCGGTGATGGCATAGCATACCGCTTCCAAAATGGTGATACCCGGGTCCGAATAGTTATAGTTTGTCCAGATATCGCTGCCCAATTGTTCAATCAGTTTAATTCCCTGTGAACGCAATGCCTGGTAATCTTCGGCGGGAAGAAGCGGATTTGCTTTTATTAATGAAACTGGAGTTAGCATAGGAATAGATTTTATATAAATACTTACAGATCGATTGGTTATTATTTTGAGTTTTTACTGTCTGACGATTGATCACCTGCCGGCGGCAACTGTTTAGTTTCGGGCGCAGGATCAATTTGTGCGGGTGCCGAAGATTTACCTTTTACTACGTTTTTAATAAAATCTTCTGCTTTTTTAACTGCTGCCATACCCTTTTCGGCGATATTCTTGCCCTGGGCGCCTATCATCTTATCAATATTTTCAATTGTTTCTTCTATCACATTGTGTTTTTCGGCTTCAACAGCAGCTGCCGGTGGCGCAACCTCTTTTATTTCGTCGGTATTCCGCATGTTTTCCTGAGCATTAGCTGCGGGTGGTGCTTCTTCCTTTGCAGCCACATCTTCTGTTGCCTCCGGCGCTGGTTCAGGTTCAGGTGCGGGTGGCGCCTGTTCTGTTGTAGTTTCAACAACTTCCTTCTCCGGGTGGTAGATCGGAAACGTTACTATTTGCCTTTTTTCGCAAACGGTTAACGGTGTCGGCTCTTCATAAAGGAGTATGATATGCTTTGGCGCCGAAACAAGCAGCGACATCGGGGTTGATGGCTCTGCAATTACATCGCCAATAAAATAACCCTGGGTCTTCAAAAAGGCTTCAATATCGTTACAGCTTGATACCTGGTTTAAGGCAGTCACAAAGTTTTCGGCGGTAACTGTTGCGGTATCAGGCGCATCGGGTACGCAGCATTCGTCGCGGCAAACACCCATTAAAAAATCGGTGATAAAATCAACATAACTGCGTTGCTGTATAAAGTTGATGATAGCTGATGCATATATTTTCTGGCCAAAATCAGCTTCTAATTCGCTGTTAAAGGCCCATGGTGTGAGGTATTGAACAATTTCCTCATTTAATTTTTGCAGGTAGTATCCTTTATCAATGCCACTTAAAAACTTAACCCTGAAAAATACGATCACCTGCTCATAAACCGGGTTTTGCGCATGCACCGTCACAAAAGGCGAGGTCAGGGGCGTTAAAAAGTTCACGATCTCGATGAGTGTCAGCCTGCTTGTTTTTGGTTGCAGCGGGTTGGCTGCATTGTCGTTTTTAAGGTTCGGCACCGGCACAATAAAAACATTTGCCGATGACCTAACCGGTCCGCAGCATTTGGCTTTTGCCAACTGGTCCATCCCCTGTGTATACACTAAAGACGGCTGGGCAGGGCACAGGCATCCCGGGTCGGTATTAGGAATACATTTCACTTTAAAAACTTCAGGAAATTGGTCCAGCACCAGGTGCTCATAATCCCATGGAGTTATGGCCCTGCGTTTGTGCCTTAACCGTTCGCTTACGCGGGTGTAATACTGTTTGCCTTTTTCCTGGGGTTTCCCGTCAAAAGATGCATATGGTTGCTGTACGCTTTTCACCTGTGCCACCGCTACCGACAACTTGCTGATGCTGCCGGCAGGCAAGGCGCTATCATAATGTGACGAAGCGTTACCCTGGTCGGCAAAAGTGAGCTCGGCAGCCTGTGCTATTACATTGATAAGTTGGGGGATCCGATCGGAGTTGGCCGTAACACTGGCACAAAACCAGTATAATCCGTCGGTAATTATGGTATGGCTGGCATTTGCATCCGCAGGAACATCCAGCTTAATGATACCGGTAGTCCTGAAGCCATAGGTGCTATCAGACAGCACATTGTCTGCCGCCAACGGCCGCCATTGATTGTAAATTAAATACGACCAATTGATAGGAAGCGGGTCATTATCTTCATCAGCCGCGCTGCCGGGCGCAAATTCAAAAAGTAATGAAAGTGTTTGAAGCGGTTGTAGCTTGTCGATACCGATAAATAGCATGCCTTCTTCCTGCGCCGTACCCGAATATTGATTGTTACCGCCTTGTAAGGTAACAGGCAAGCCGCTGGCATCGTAGATTGCCAGGTCGAGGGTATTATCTCCTGAATATTGAGGTGACCGGGGGAACGGAAGCTGTGTATTGGATACCTGGCCCGAAGCAACATCGTTGTAAACGCTGGTAGGGCTTAAAAAAGTGAACTGCGGCAAAAGAATTCCTTTGGCATCAATCATTAAGGGGTTTTGCGCCAGTAGTGATTGCGGGTCCATGGTATCATCCTCTGTTTTGGCCAGCAAAGTTTCTACAGAGCCAAAAGGATAAATATGGAAAAACTGGTCGATCTCGGGATCAAGCGGTTGGAGCGATGAAACATAACTCACCGACAGTTCCTTTATCTGAAATTGAGGGGCAATGTTTATACGGTCCGGAACGGTATCATATATACTGCCATCTTCACTACCGTAAGCCGCTCCCCTGTAAATATTGTCGATCCTTAAGAATCCTTTGTCGGCCGTTAAATCATACTTGGCATTGTACTCAATGGGGGTGCGGTCGAGGCTAACTTTTGTGGGCGTCTCTGTGGGCCCATTATATTCATAATCGTGAATCTTCTGTTCTAAAAAATTATTGCTTAAATCCTCGAAAATGTAATAACCCCCATAATAGCGCGAATTGGTGAGATCATACAAAACATCAAAGGATAAGCTGTCATCGGTAAATTCGACCGAAGCATTTGTACCCGGCAATCCGCTGGTATTGGCCAGCGTTATCCATGAGTTTTGGTTGCGTACACTAACCCTGTATTGCTGGTCGGGCGTTGTGCTGTCTTGTGTGCCTGCCTGGGTTTGCAGGCTTTGAACAACATCCTGCGTTTTGCTGATATTTACAGAAAGATTGCCCAATGGTTTGTTGAACACCTCGTCGCTGCCGATGTAAAACGAAGAACCCGGAAAAGGAAGGTTGGTAAAGGGATCAAATGGCTTACCCGGGTTAATTACACCCGTATCACTTTGCAAAACGAGGGTTTTTAAACCATCAAAATATCGTGTTACGGTGTTTGCAGTGTTAGTACTTTGGGTACCCCCGATTGTTGGGGTGTTATTCATCGACCCAACCTTTACCTTCAAAGACAACTCACTTATTGTTAAGTTATTGTAGATATTTGCAGGCAGTTCAACACCAGGCTTTACAAATATTTGCATCACCGGATAAGGGGTAGCGTAAGGATAATCAGCATGCAGCTTAGCGTTGTATGCGGTAATCCCCTGCTCTGCAACAGGGAGGTATATGTATAAAGAGTCCTCGGCAAAGGCTATCCCGGTTTTAACAAGTCCATAAGCGGGGTCAAAGATCCCGTTAGTGTTAATTGAATCGATAAAGGAAACGCCGTTTTGGGCCGGGGCGTTTAATTGGTTAGTGATGTTGAGCCAACCTTTTTCGCCGGTTAAAGCAACCGATATATTTTTGTCCAGGGCTTGGTCTGCAAAATATTTTGCCAATTGTGGCACTACCACCTTTATAAGCCTGTTTCCCTCTTTCAACACCAATTGTGGCGAAGCAATCGCAAAACCGATATTCGCGCTATTTTTAGGGGTTAACGAAGCCTTTGTTTGATCAATGTATTCGCATATATTTTTCGGGAGGGTATCTTTTACTTCATTGGCACCAAAAGTGAGCCATTTTGAGTTTGGCACGGTGAAGGGTGCCCCCAGGCCATCCATTGAATTTGCAACCGGATTTGCATACAGCGCATTAATGGTTTTGGCCGTTTCGGCGCCGGTAATGGGTGTTTTGTCAACAAATATATTTTTAAGCTCTTTTACACTGGCCTGGTTGATTACGAAATCTTCGTCGGTTGTATAAACCTGGTTAATGCCGGAAGCATCTTTACCGGCGGATAGCGCCGTACCCTGGGGTAAGTCATATTCCGCTACGTTTTGGGCCAGCTGAAAAATAACGAAAACCTTGTCCGGAACGGCGGGTTTTGGTGCAAGGCGCAGCACATCGTTATAATAAAAATCGAGCATGCGGCCGGTGAGCCCGTTCATTTGCTCCTGTGCAAGGGCAAACAATTGCAGAAAGGCAATGTACAGCGCCATATAAGGCTGGTGCGACGGATATTGCGTTATAGCATAAGTAAGGTAGCCCGGAGCGTCATTAACAATGTTGCTGAGAACACTGTAAAACGCCTGAAAAATATCATCAACATAAGGCGCCGCATTTAATATCCGCGCTTCGGGCGTTGTGCCCAGGTAAATATCAAATTCGGGATTAACAGTAGCATTTAAGCCCCATTCGTCTTTATTCGTCAGTTTGGAAAAATCAATATTTAAAACCGTTTTTGAATCAACTACTATAAAACCTTCTTCGTAAGCAATTAATTTTTTAAGCTGCCCGCTCAATGACGATTTAATCGCCAGGTCGATATCAGCGTGTAAAGGGTTTTCGGGAATGGCAACGGAGTACCATTGGTCAATTTGCGCAGCAATGGCTACTATTTGGTTAAGCAAATCGGTGTACAATTCAACCGATGGGTTAAGCAATATCTGTTCGCTGGTGCTTTCGTAATCGCTATTTATTTTATCCGGGTTAATTGATGCAACAGAGGCTGCAATTACGGCCATGTCTCTTTTAAAAAACTCAACCCAACTAACCTTAGCCGGCGGGGTGGTGTCGTTTGCCTCATCGCCGGGCATATCATAAAACCTGATCTGTTCGGCATAGGCCGCAGCAAATGACAGTAAATCTTCAAAGCTCCTGCCATCAATTGACACATAGGATGGGTCAAGGGCTTCGAGATAACGCTCCAACTGGCCCGAACCCTTTAGTATTATTTCGTTATGGCAATTACAGTTTTCCATTTTTTAAAGTATTTTGATGTCCAGGCTTTTGGAGCCATTGGTGTAAAAAATATATTTTATTGGTAGAGATGTCTTATGTAGAAATATTGGTGGCCTCGTTAATGTAAAATGGATACACATAGTTGTAGCGCGTATTGGTAGTGATGATGCTATACTGCACATCGATATTCAATACGCCATTTGGCTGGTCGGGTGTTGCTGTTACGCTTTCCACAATAATCCTTGGCTCGTTGAAAACAAGCGCGTCGTTTACTATTTTTTGTATCATGGCGATAGTGGGCGGGTTCATTACGTCAAAAACATGTGGCTGCAAATTGCAGCCGAAATTGGGCAGCATCACGCGCTCGCCATTTATGGTTGATATAATGATCTGGATGCTGCTTTGCACATCAGCTTCGTTGGCCAGCATATCCAGCGTGGCCGTTTCCCTGCGAAAAGTTGGGGGAAAACTCCACCCTGTTCCTAAAAAAGTTTGGTTTGTAGTAGCCATTTTTCAATTTTTTAAAAAAATTAACCCCCAATTAGTACGGTGGGGCAACCTAAAACTATGGAGCCTCCATGTGCCGTTGAATCGCCCAGCCTCGCTGCGGGCTGTCCGCCTATCATCACCGTGGATGATCCCATTATAATGCTGTCGGGAGGGCCCGAGCAGGTACACATATTACCTACCGTTGCCGCCGGCTGGCCGCCGATGAGCACCGTTGGCGCACCCGGGGGCAGTATCGGTCCGCCTACGTGCGGGACCCCGCCGGGATTTACCATCGGGCAAACATGGTTGTCGGAAACTCGGGCAGCTGGTGGCATATTTTTGTTGTTTATTATTAAATTTTAATTAATCATTACTGTTGTACCTTTTATGGTTACCATGCCTGTTCCGGCCTGTATGGTAATGCCGCTTGGGTCCATTTTAATACTGTTTTGATTTTCATCGGTCATTGCAAAAGCACCCGAAGTATCATTAAGGATGATGGATTTTTCGCCCGTTGGCGTAGTTACCGACAGTGTGAGCCGGGTATTGGTATCATCGAAGATGAGTTTTACACCTTGCTTGCTCACAAATCCGTATTGCTCGGCTCCACTATCAACCGGCAATGGCGATTGTTTTGAACTGCTGCTGTGCAGGTATCCCAGGATAATGGGTTCGCGCGGGTCATCGTTTAAAAAACCCAGTACTACTTCGTCACTAACCTGCGGACGGAAATAGGTTCCACGGTTTGCCCCTGCATCAAGTGTAGCAACCCTGGCCCAAATACCATCGCTGCCGGAGGTAATGGTTGGTACCTGTACCTTTACGCGGTACTGGCTCTGATCGGTGTCGTTAACATCCAGCACAGTCCCAATCAGCAAGCCGTTGACGCCGGGCAATAATCCCGATGTTGGCTTGTTCATCACATCTTCCTTTTTATAAAACCAGTCTTCGCTCCATCCAAACTGAACGTCGGTTAACCAATTACCGTCAAAAATGTGCATAATGCCGCTTACAAACACGTTACCATTAAAACGGTCGCCAACACCGGCAAGGGTTATCATGGTGCCCGGCTTTACAAGCGAGCTTCCCTGGATCCGCACACGGCCAACATTTTTGGAAAGGTGGTTCCGCATCTCGTATGCATCGGCCCAGTTTTGCAGCTGCGGTTGTGTTAAATGCCCCGGATGGTTAAGTTGTACCTGCGCATTCAGTACCGTGGCGAGGTCTGACACCTGGATATTGCCGTTGTCGCTGAATGATGTACTGCCAGGGTCCGATTTTTCCAACTGCTGCTGGGTATAATCCCAGGAAATACCCGAAACCGAGGAAACCTGGCGGCGTGCATCCATTTCGGCATCAAATTCAAAAATGTCCTGGCCGTAAGTTGCTGTTAATACCGGAGAACCATCAGTGGTTGGTTTTTTAACAACCAGTTTGCCATCATCGGTAAGCACCAGCATGCCATTGGCTTCGGCCCGGGTTAGTATAAAATCCCAGTTGGTCGAGTCAAACTGTACCAGTTGGGGCTCAGTTACGCTGGTATCGTCAATATCTGTATCCAGGCTGCCGGCAAGCGTTGTTATTACATCACTATCCTTTTGATTGGTGTAGTATGCGCTGTTTCGATTTGCAATCAGCGTTATCGCCTGATCTTTAGCTTCGATCATCAGCGTGGACGCGCCGTTTTGTTTTACCTTGATGCCGTGTTTTACAATTATCCCTTTAAACACCGTATCGGTTTGTCCATGATAGCCCAATTGCACCTCAATCTGGTTTCCCGGCTTGTAGTTATCATCATCACTGAGCGGAAAATCAGCATCGGACGCCGATCCATCAAAAAAAACGAGTTTAGCCGATGATATTTTGTTAAAGGTTTTGTTTATCAATATCTGCGAAAGCAAAACTTCACCGCTCAGCGCTGTGCCATTGATCAAAACCGTTTGGCTAACTACATCTGTTGCTGGTTGTGTACCCGGTGGCAAACTGTCTAACATACATTGGTCTATTAAATATTCTCTGTTTTTATTTACTTGATATCGGAGGGAAGGTTAGCGTTGTGCCTGCCGTTAACTTTCTGAAATTTTTAATCTTGTTTGCCTTAGCCACCTGCAGATAATAGTTTTGGTTATTATATACCCTGTAGGTTAGCAATGGCAGCAAATCCCATTCCTTTACCTGGATGTAATGCGTAAGGTCGGGCGACGACAGTAAACTTAAAATGGCGCCCAGCGTGCCTATTGTGCGTTCGGTAAATTGAGCGGATATCTTAGCCCTTATGGGTAAGCCGAACATATCAAACATGGTATAGGTAACCGTCGAAGAATTGAGTATACAGTTACAGATAAACAAGCCATACTGCAGCAACAAATAAGGTGGCCTGTGAATTAAACCCTCAACAGAAGTAGTTGCGGCCCTAAACAGCAGCACCTGCGCCGTAACGGGTATCTTTACACCGTTTGTATTTACGCCCGTGCCATCGAGCGTGAGCTCTATGGTAAATGTTCGGGGTTTGATACGTTGATAAACCGGGTCGGCACCCGCCTTGCCTACCGCTTTAGGGTCCACCCAGTCGATACCCTCCGTAATGGCGATGTTTTCGGGGTTAAACATAGCTAAAAACGGGACCCCTAAATTGGGTATACCTTTGTCATCGGTTGATATTATCTTCAGGTTAAACGGCAACATTACCGCACTTTGAGTATCCATCAGCGTTCGTTTTTTTCTTTAATTATTTCCAGTACTTTTTCAATTGCATCAATATCGGCACTACTGTTATTTGCGGCAGACGGTGGCTGGCTTCCCTGGCTTACCGGCGTTGTATCAACTACCGTCCGGACAATTACTTCGTTTATTTGTACAGGCATGGCTTTTACATTTGTCGTTCAAAATATTGATAAGCAAGCTCAATGGTTTCCACAACAACGGAATTATCCGTGGCCCTGAAATCAGAGGTGGACCACTTGAGTGGATATGCCTGCACCACATTCCAAACGGCGTAGGGTTGGCCCGCCTCGTCCATCAGTGTTATGAGCATATCCGCCGGTTTAAAGTCATAAATTACCACCGTGAAATAGGTTTTCATGGCTGAGTTAAACCAGTCAAGCAGCGCGGTACCTTTTAACAAACCCCTTTTTAAAACCAGGTTTGGATATTTGGCCCTTTTGGGGAATTTGTAAACAAACCGGTTCTCGCCTCCTTCGCGCAACTCGTCGACTTCAATTTCGACCGTCAAGCCGCTAACTTCCTGGAAACGTTGCTCGGTGTCGGTATTGGCGCCGCTTACCCCAACAAATTCGACCTTAAAGTAAAAGCCGCCCGGTGGATAATAAGTTGCCATTTTTTAAACCGCTGCTACTGTTATACCTTCGTGCACTAATTCAATAGATTCAATTGCTATTTCGTTGCCGGTAGCTTTTAAAGCCGGTCCTTCAATTTTAACCGGCCAGGCCTGTGTTACACTCCAAACAAAAACCGGGTTGTTTTCGTCATTCAGTAAGGTAATGGTCAGGTCGCGACGGTCAACACCTGGGTTACCGCTGTTGTTAAGCCAGTCGTAAAAATTATTGTCTTTTTCAATGTATCCTTTTTTCAAAGTGATATTGCTCGCCTTTTTAAGGCCCGGCCTTTTAAGCGGTAAGGTGGTGTATGACATTAAGCCATCACGATAATCTATTGCCTGTACCTCTTGCGTAAGTCCGCTTACTTCTGAAAAACCTATAGGTGCCCCGCCCCCCAATGAAACACTGAAATGGAAGACTGGAATTGGGTAATTTGCCATTTTATATTGTTTTTGATGTTTTTAAATACTGTTTAATACTTATTTATTGCGATTATGAAGTTTGCAGCATTTGCTCGAAACGAAGCACTACAAATTCAGCCGGCCGCGCTACAGCCATTCCAATTTCAATGATCATTCTTCCTTCAAGGATATCAACCGATGTCATGGTGCTGCCTAAACCTACATTTACAAAAAATGCCTGGTCGGGTTTAGCCCCGGCAAGTGCGCCGTCGCGCCATTTCAGGAATAGGTAGTTTGAAATCATTGCCTGTACCTTAACCCAGGTTGCCGAGGTATTTGGTTCGAATACAAACGAGGCAGTGGAGTTTTTAATAGACTGCTCAACAGTTATAAAAAACCGGCGAACATTAATATATCTCCATTCGTTGTCGTTTCCGTCAAGGGTGCGTGCGCCCATAACCAGCGTGCCAAAATTTGGCGAGTTTAAAATAGCGTTTACTGATTTTCCGCTTTGATCGTTTACGTTCAGCAAATCCTGTTCGCCACGGGTTACCGAAACCACGGCTTTGTTTACCGCATTCAACGATACATTGGCAGGCGCTTTCCAAACACCCCGGGTTGCATCAACATTGCAATAAACGCCGGCAATTGCTGCCGAAGGCGGCAGGGTGATATAGTAGCCCTGGTATTGAGTAAGCACAGTGTTATACAATAATGAAAGCGTAGTTTTAAGCGAGCTCATGGTGGCGCCCTGATTTGGATTCGGGGATGGAGCTGCTCCGTTTACGGTATAGGTGGTAATGGTAAGTGCATCAAAATTAAACTGATAATTATATGCTGTTTGCAGGTAAGGGTAGTAAACTGCGCCATATGAACTTTCGGGCTGCCCGGCGGGTAATGGCGTAATGGTATCGCCCGTGTCGGCCGCTACCGACGTGGTACTTTTTGGCGTCGTCATTTCGAAGGTATCTATAATTGCAAACCTGTCGCCCAGGGTTGAAGCCTGCAATAACATCGCTTCGTTAAATGAAGTCGCTCCGCCTGAATACACTGCCTCCGGCGACAATATAATAGTAGGCCCTTCCTCTGTGCCAATGGTGGTAAGTCCTGCTGCCAAATCAGTTTCAGAAATTGCAGCGGCATACTTTCCAACCGAAACGATGTAGCAGCGCGTACCACCATTTGCAAAATAAAGATTTACAGCATGGTACAAAATGTGCTTGCTCATGTTGGCAGTGTCAAACGTTAGTTTAGCCGTGTAACCGGTAGTTTTCCCGCCGGATTGCTGCTCATCAACCGCAATGGTCAGGTGCGACCCGTTTTCAATATCCGGCCCCCCAAATAATTGAATGTAATCGGCCATACTGTTGATAGGCGTAGGCACGCCGGCGAGGTCGTCGGTTGCCAGGTTAGTAGCTATCTGTGTATAGCCTATAAAAGCTGGTACAGCAGATTCTACTTCTGCAATTGAAGGTGGTAAGGTGGATATTTCTTCTACATATACACCTGGTGATCTGTAATTTGCCATTTTTATTGTTTTTTAAAGTGATATAAATATGTCTGAGTAAATAGCTGGAGGGCTGCTTGCGTTAATAATGCCGGTTGATGGATACGCCAGGCTTGATTTTATTTCGGTTTTATTGGTTGTAAAATATTTGTACAGTGTGAAAACTAATGGAGCGCCGGTGGTGCTCGACGACAGGATATATTTTTCCTGAAGTGGAATATTGGCCAGTGATACAAATACAAAACCCAGGTCGGTATTTGAATCCAGTTTGAATTTAATGCTCGCATCGTTACAGGCAATAGTTAGCTGATTGATATAATCGGTTTTTTGCGCCGGGGTTAACTTGGCCATCTCCAGGTAAATGGGGCTGGTAGCTTGCAGTTGTATATTGTAGCGCCAAAGGGTCGGCCGGTTTTTAAACAACACGGTGTAATTGGGCCGGGCGGGCAATAACGACTGATCGGCTTCAACGATCCTGTAGTTAGCGGGCAACGTTGCAGCCAGGGAAAGTTCGATAACACCGAATACAGGCTGACTGGCCATTGTCCCCAAAAAATAAAAACTATCCGTTAGTACTGCATTCACCAGCAACTGGCAGCGGCCCGATGGCAACGCAGCCAGATTAAAACCCAGCAGCGATTTTGCACCCTGCGCAATTATAGATGTGGCGGTGATAGTTAAGCCGGTTAATAAATGTTTTACTACAGCTTTTGCAGGGTTTGTTACAACACCGGCAAAAAGGAAGGTATAATTGGCGTCCGATTTTTTTATCTGGTCGGTGTTCCCATCAACCCCAAGCTTATTTTTTGATAAATGCAGGTTGGTACGCAGGGCAGCATTGTCAACTACCTGGTTACTGAAATAATAAATATTGCCGGCCGCCAATTGTGGGGGCAACAAATCAAAATTTAGTACGTTGGGGTTATTCAGCAGCATAAAAAAGGTGAGCTTATCCGTTTTGGCAACCCTGTTTTTTAAAAGGGGATTGCCGGGGATATTGGTCCCCAGCGTACGGGCCATCACCGTAATACCACCAGTAGTATCAGTGGTTTTAAATACCATGTTTTTTGCTTTCAAAAAAGCAAGGCATTCGTCAGTCGGCACAATGGTGAAATCCAAATAAGGGGTAGTGGTGTACGCCGCGCATATGCCATTGCTATAAAACAGTTGCATTACCGACAGGGTGAATAGTTGCGAATATTTTAGTGTTAGCGTTGCCATAATTTTAATCAGTTTTCAACAAAATCAAGTTCACTAACCGATGTAACCACATCATTGCCCTTAGTTTCGAATGCGGTAAGCAGTTTAACCCGGTAAACCGCACTCGGCATGTATTTTGAACTTAGCATGCCCCACAGGTTATTTTGCTGCTCAAACGTCAGGCTAACCAATTTAAAGCTCAGCCTGTCTATCAGCTGCCAGGGCTTGTTAACCGCGTCGGTTACGGTGGCATTAAGTGAGGGATAGCTCTGGCTGTCGAACACCGAGTGTGATTGAAAGAAGCCGATAACATCCGAAAGATCACGCAAAGCAGTTGGATAGTCGGAGTTATTAGCTACAAACAGCAGGAACAAATCAATTTCAACCGGTGGGTTAAGCCGCAGATACTTTTTATCGGGCGTTGGCAAATAGTATGCTTGTTTACCTTCCCTTCGTTCTTCCTCAATATTTACCAGCATTACCGTAACATGCGTTGAATCCGTAATATTGATATTGCCGTTGGGTAAAACAATGGGTTTCAAATCAACAACGTTGCCTGTCTTATAGCTGCCGGGGTCATTCTCCCGGTTAACCATGTAGGCCTCGAGTTCGCTTTGTATAAATTGAAGTGCGGTGCGGATCATACAATAAGGCGGATAAAGATTTTTTATTTAGTTCAGGTACCTTTTAATATTTGTGCAATAGTATTTTACCCCTTATTATAATAAAGGCATCAATACCTATTAATTAACAAATGTTTAATAGTTAAACTAATTGGAGCGAAAGACCAGGAGTGCACGAGTTAGGGGCCGTGCTATTTCCCAATCCCAACGAGGGTAAAATTATTCGCTAATGCACTGTACTACAAGCGGGTTTGTACGCATTCGCATACGTAGTTTTACGTAAGTTAATCAGGGGTAAGCCGAAATAGATGAGAAGTAATTATAAAAACGATGTTAATTTTTAACCCAAAAGAAATAATGATTATAAATTATTAATTAATTATATTTATTTGATAATAAATATTTTCGATGATATTGCGGAAATTTCGGGTCTGGGAAATTAATTTTGATTTCCAGGGAAGTAGTACCTTAAGCACGTTGAAACAAAAACCAAACCTAAAATCCCTGTCATTGCGAGCGCAGCGTGGCAACCTCGTCGCTGATAGGTCGACGATCGTGCATTGGCGACGAGGTTGCTTGGTCCTTCCTCCTCGCAATGACAGATTTATTTTTCGTCGTTCGTTCTGTTTTTAGTATTAGTGATAAGTGAAACAGGGCGGAACAAATTAGTCATTGGGTTAGTGGACAGCCGGCCCATCTATTTATTTTGTCGCATCGTCTTAAATTTTCATAGCTTTAAAGTGTAAACTCAATTGCCAGCGGACATCTGCCCACCCTTGCTTAAAATAAATAATATGAAAATTGTATTTAAAACCCGGTATGCATTTTTGCCGGTGTTGTTGCTTCTTGTTGCAACCACCTCTTCTGCACAGGACCTTTACACCATGCCCAAAGGCGTACAATCGCGCGTAAGCAGCTTTGAGAATATTAAAGGGGAAAAAGGCGAAGGCGGCAAAACCAACCAGGGCGCAAAAGGCAACGCTTTCGAATCGTTAAAGGCGGGCGAAAGTAAAACCCTGCTTAACGTACACTCTGCCGGGGTGATCCAGCGGATGTGGTTTACCATTAACGACCGCAGCCCCGCTATGCTGCGTTCCCTGCGCCTGCGCATGTATTGGGATGGCGAAGACAAGCCTGCCGTTGATGTGCCCTTCGGCGATTTCTTTTGCGTTGGTTTGGGCAGGCCGGTGGCGTTCCAGTCGGCGTTGTTTACTGACCCGGAGGGGCATAGCTTTAACTGTTATATCCCCATGCCCTTTAAAAACGCTGCCAAAGTGGTGCTCACTAACGAAAGCAGCAGCAACCTCGACCTGCTGTTTTTTGATATCGATTATAACTTGCTGGATAAAGCACCCGAAGACATGCTGTACTTCCACGCTTGCTGGCACCGCTCAAACAACAACAGCGAAGTTGGCCACGACTTTGAGCTATTGCCCGAAGTAAAAGGTCGCGGTAGGTTTTTAGGGGTGAATGTGGGCATAAACGTTAACCCCGGCTATGGCGATACCTGGTGGGGCGAAGGCGAAGTGAAGATGTATATTGATGGCGATAAAAAATACCCCACCATTAATGGCACCGGGTCCGAAGATTACATTGGCACCGGCTGGGGCGAGGGCCAGTTTACCCACCAGTACCAGGGCTGTTTAATTGCCGATACCGCCAAAAAGCAATATGCCTTTTACCGTTTCCACATACCGGATGCCATTTATTTTGAGGATAATTTTAAAGTCACCATCCAGCAGATTGGCGGGGGAACCAATGCGCAGCTAAAAGCCATAGCAGCCAAAGGCATCCCCCATAAAATTGTCACCGTAGCTACCGAACATGGCTTTACCCGCCTGCTGGATAAACCCATGTCCATAACCGACGCCAGCTTCCCCGCCGGCTGGGTAAACTTTTACCGTGTGGACGATTACTGCGCCACCGCCTACTTTTACCTGGATAAACCCGAAGATAAACTAAAGGAATTGGCCCCTGTGGGGGAGAGGGTGAGGTAGGTTTTGGGACGATGGTTGATGGTCCATAGTCCATGGTTGATAGTCCATGGCCATACCTGCTATAGTCCAGAGTCCATTGACTATCGACTAAACTATTTCCTGCTAGGGTCTATCGACCATCGACTATAGACTAACAAGTCGTTCGTTCTGTTTTAGGTATTGGTGATGAGTGAAACAGGGCGGAACAACTATTTCGTTATTTCGCGGCTAGTGGGGCACTCACCCTGGCGGGTATGCGCTCCAACAATTAAAATTACATGTCTACCGACTCGTTTTCAAAGACCCACAATTTGTGATAAGGGGTATTATTTAATCGGTCTCTTAATTCATTTAATCGACTAGCTATTTCAGCTAAATCGGTGTCGCACTTAGCGCTTTCATAGTGTTCATTACAGTAATCACTTAAATTTACTCGCACTGACAAATCATCCCTGTCAAAAACGACAAGGGAATGGGATTTATTATTGGGACTCCCAACCTCAGATGGGTCTCCATTAAAAATTGGATTGTGCACTATTTCATAAACCCCTACTATTGAATATAAGAAACTTACTGGGAATTTGAAATAAGAATAGTCAGATATAGGGATAAAACTCCCATTGTTCCCGATTTTCAGTCCAATAACTATAAGCCCTCGTTTTTCTTTCGCATACTTATTCCAGTTAAAAGAAAGACCATCTTCGCCATCTTTTAATATAAAATGTGATTCGTTTGGGTGCCTTCTTTTTCCTTGATACTTAGGCCGATGGGAATAATGAACGTGCCTATATAATTCACAATCAATTGTAATTTCTTCTAAAGGCCAAGGTATATCGTTAACTATTGCTTCAGTAGTTTCATCCATACAAAAAAAGACTCGTCTATTGTTCCCAAAATTAGTTCACCTTTATTAGAATTCTTGTTGTTATAATAATCCCTATAGAAAGTTGCAGAAGTATTATTATTTAATGTTTTGAAATTTATAATTAGTCTGACAGTTGGTGTTCGCCAAGACAAGTCAATAGAACCGTCGCGACAGGGATTTATCTCAGGTGGATGAATAGAGATTTGATGTAAGCTAAATAAAAGAGTTGAATACTCTAATAAAAAGTCAATAACGTCAAAATATAGTTTCTCATCTATTGGCAATGCATTTTCATTATCCCAGTCACTTTTTAAGGTTGGAATAAATTTAGAATCTTCTATTTCTTGAATTATGCTATTCAATTCTACCGGTACATTATAGGATTTCTTGTTATTTAAAACAATACGAAATTCCTGTAATGGTTCAATTGGTTTTGACTTACCTTTAAATGTAAAGCCTATAGGTTTAGGCTTTTCTTCCAACCATCCTATGTTCTTTTCAGCCCAATTAACGCATTCGGTACCTGAACGAGTTTTATCACTGCTAGAAGGTGATAATAAGTAACTCTCTATTTTTTTCATAGTTAATTGGTAATATCAATAAAATTGATAACGTCTTTGTTCTTAATTTTAATATTTTCCTCTCTAATTAACGCTTCATCGATTTGCAGCTTCAACTTCATGAGGTCATCTTGGTCTACGGAGAAATATTTCATTTTATAAGCGTCATCCTCTTGGAAGCTGATCATTAATTTATGAAAAATTACTCCGAAGCGATTTTGTTCATCATCGTTGTACAATAAATTAATATCCGTTTGAATATCCGTTTCATCCACAATATTTACGGCTTGGCTTACTAATTTAAAAGCTTCAAAAGTGGTTTTTAAACTTTCACACAAAAGTAAAATATAACTGAGTCTTTCCTGAAGTATAAACCTTTGTTCTTCTACAACTTCCTCTTCTTCCTGCTCCGCAAAAGAATTAGCAATATCTTCTGCCAATTGTTCATATTTTACCTTTGGATTGGTAATCAACCCCCCGAAACTAAAAATAGCTTCTGCGATTTCGTTAGAATGATCATGCTCGAAACCTTCATTGAAAAATGACAAAAACTTTTGATGTCCAATTCCCTTAGGAACTTTTCTCAAGATTTCGTAAATTTTTCCAATATCATCTTCATGTAGTAAACTTATTTCCTTTATTCCATTAAGATGTTTTGGGGGAATAATTATCTTAGACATTGTGATTCTTGTTGCTAAAGTTTATAAAACTCTATTTTGACTATCTTTAAAAAGTGTATAAAAGCAGAACTTTTATCCAAAATTGCTTAAACAAACAATACTCAATTATAGATACATCAGTTAACGGTTAATAGTCTTGCTAAATATATGCCAAGTAATTTAATTTATCAAACATATCAAATATTTCGCGTTAAACTTGCCTAAATATGATAGCCATTACACATTTAGTTATAATTCTGACAAGACAAAACGTCCGTAAAATGGAAAGAGTGTCTTGAAAATCGAATAAAAATTGGTGTTGCTGAAATAAAACGCATGCTTGCTTGCTACGTGTATTATTTGAAAAAGTTACAACCCATCCCCCAAATCCAATCCCTCTTTCCTGTCATCATCACTTGCAATCTGCTCCAGCAGGTCCGATACGGTAAACACGCTGCCGGGCAGGGCTAATTGCAGACTGCGGGCTTTGACTTTCCATTTGGCGTAGGCGCCCAGGTCGGGGTAAAGGGTTACGGTGCGGCCTTTCAGTGGCTCACAAATAGCCGGGTTTAAATTGCCCAGGCAGCCTGCCGCCAGCCAGATGCGGCCTTCATCGTGCATACCGGCTATAATGGCCGTTTTCTCGCTCTCCACTATCGCCACATGCTTGTCCGGGTGCTCTTTGAGTAAGTGAGCGCCGAAAAGACATTGGACGAGATTAAATGCCTGTGATTTTTGTCCATGGTCTATGGTCAATAGTGCATGGACTTTTTCCTCTTCCTTCCGCATTAACAAAACATGCATCCACGTAATATGATTAAACGGCTGCTTTACGCGTTTGCCGGTATCTACATCGTACAACATTATTTTGCCGGTGCGTACGTAGCCTTCGGTATCCAGCTGCCAAAATACGGTTGCGCCGGGCCAGTGGTCGCTGGTGCCAATGCGGTAACGGCCAACGGCCTTGTCGGCAGCATCAAAGCCGTATTTGCTGATGAGGTAGTTCACAAAATTATTACAGGCATAAGCCGTAAAGCTGGCATTTACTACATCAGGATTAATGTAGTGCGGCTCGTCATCAGCCTTAATAATAGCCTGCGGACTGACTTTTACGACCGTTGCACGTTGTTGCTTTTTTGGGGTGATGGCCGCATACGCCACCCCAAACGGCGAATATTTGCTATTAGCGGGCCCTGGCTGCTCCGTGTCCTTAAAATACTGTACAGGCGTAAAATGGTATCCGCATTTATCCTCGCGGTCGCAGCGGCCCACATGGTCGGCAAGGGGCTGGCCGGTTTCGGTATTAATATATCGTTTATATGTTTTACCGCGATGATTGCAAGCCGGGCAGGTATAGCGGCTCCGGTGGCTGTAGGGTTGGAGGGAGAATTGGTTCATTGGTTCACTGGTTCATTAGTTCATTGGTGTAAAGTCCATGGTCTATAGTCAATGGTCCATAGTCCATGGTCGATAGAAGAAGAAAAATGGAAAAATACTGCGATAGCCATGGACTATGGTCTATCGACTATAGACTAACAAGCCGTTCGTTCTGTTTTAGAGATTGGTGATGAGCGAAACAAACCGAAACACTTTCTGCCATTGACCATGGACCATCGACTATGGACTTTTTAATCTGTTCCGCTTTGTTTCACTCCTGTTCCGCATCCAAAACAGAACGAACGACACAAGGCATGTCATGCTGAGGTGCTCGAAGCGTCGCCCCGGGCTTTGCTGCGTTTATCAAAGGAGCGCAGCAGCCTGTCGACCTTTTGATAACTGATACCCAGCTCGGTAGCGGTATCGCGCAGACTGAGGCCTTGTTTACGCAGCTCAATCACCCGGTCGGTCAGCTCGTCTTTTTCCTGCTCCTTATCTTCTTTCAAATGCTGGCGCTCATCGGCGAAGCCAATAAACCGGTACTGTAAAAAGTTATCGGGCTTGGCAATATCAAACAGCACAACGTTTTCCGGCCCGTACAACTGCGAGGTATTGCGCTGTTTGATTTGCTTCAGGTAACGCCTGTCGGGCGATTGGTTGCTTTTGCCGATGGCGAAGGAGCTGTCGCAAAAGTTCATCAGCATTTTACTGCCCTGCAAATCATTGGCCGATATTGGTTTTGATTGATCGCGCTTGGGCGTATGTGCCAGGGCAAGTATGCTTAAGCCATAAGCATTTTTAAGCGCCTTAAGGTGCTTCATTAAAGGCAGCGCATCCTTGGCCGACTCGTTTTCGCTGCGCATGTAGGTAATGTTATCAATAATAATAACACGGGCGCCTGTATTTATAATGGCATCCTCAAGCGAATAATTAAGGTAGTCTTCAAAGGTATTAAAGCCTTCGGGCGGGTCCATATCGGGGTTTAGGTCGGCACGGTAAAGCGTTTCATCAAACCTGTAATGCTGGCCCCATTCCTTGCTGTAGCGGCCCTCAATTTGTTTTGAACTCAGCTCAAAATCGAAATAAATAATTGGCTGCCCTTCAGTTTCTATACCTAAAGGACCAATCTTTTCGCCGCTTACAATGCTATGGGCAATTTGTATGGCCAGTACTGATTTGCCCGCGTTACTATCCGAAAAAAGGATACAAAGCTCGCCTTCGTACCAAAACTCGCCGAACAGCATTTGCGGTATTGGCTGTGTGCGGGCTTCGTCAATCCAGTAGTTTAGGGTGCGTAAACGTACTGCGGTGTCTTTAGCAGCGGGTTGCCTGGCGGCATCTTCCCATTTAGCGGCATCAGCCTGCAATTGGGCGGCAGTAAGTTTAAAACTGCCAGTGGGTTGGGTGGGTTGGTTCATATTGTTTGTTATTTTGTTGAAATGCTGTAAGGTTGAAAAGTTGGAAGGTTGGATTATAAGGTTGACTAGGTTAGTTTCCCCAGTAGCTTAAGCCATAAAGTTTAACATTACAACCTTTCAACTTTCCAACCTTGCAACAGCAAAAAAACACTCCCCCAACAGCCCTATGCCTTGCACATGTGACTTTGTACTGTTTGTTGCCTTGCAGTACTATGGTTAACAATCGTTGTTTGTGTCGTTCGTTCTGTTTCGGATACTGGTGGGTATCGGAACAAAGCGAAACAGTTTTTTTTGATTTTGGGCGATGACGATCGCCAGGGATTGTATTCACTACAAATATAAAGATATTTCTGTAAAACAAAGAATAATCTGTATAAGTAATTGAAATTTATTTTGCTGGAAGGGAAAGACCATAGTCTATGGTCCATTAGCTATGGACTAAAAAATCTGTTCCGGCTTGTTCCGGCAGGGTGGGGTATTCAAAACAGAACGAACGGGATACAGGAAGTCATTGGTCATTGGTCATTAGGTCATTGGCTGACCGGCCTTCACCGCAAATTAGTTAACGATCTCCTTTTTCACCCGCCAGATGAAGCCATCGAGCACGTAGTGCGTTGATTGGGGCAGGGCCAGCAAAGGAACCAGCAATGCTAAAAGCAGATTTGTTGTTACAGCGGGCAGCGCGTTAAATGGTCTGAAAACGCCGGGATGATCCTTCCATATCAGGCCATCCCACAAACCTTCTTCGGTATAGGCAAAAAATACGATGAGCGCTATAAAACAAATAACGCCGCTGTATTTGCTGAAGGTGAGCCTGAGTAAAGTCGTTTTCCGTTGTGCTGCGGTATTATACCTTTTGCGTTCGTTTACCCATACCAGCGCCAGGTAGGGTATGCCGTGCGAAACCACGTTGAGCGTGGTAAAAGCCATATCGCCATTATAATAAATGATGCCAAAATACCAGGATAAAAAGGTGCCGGCAACCAAAACGTTTCTCGGGATATTGAAGCTTCTGTTTTTAAAACTAAACCAGGTTTCCTTAATTATATATATACCAATGATGGCCAGGTAAACCCATTTACTTACGGCCAGCACAGTGGTTGAGTGCGACAAAACAAAATCACCGTCGACAAACCAGTTAAAGTTTTTGTGTGTGCCGGCAAAATGCCAGTATAGCAGAGGATAAATGGTGGCTATGTAAATGGCGGCGGAGTCGATATACCTTAATACTTTGCTTTGTGTTTCCTTGCGGGAATAGATGCGCATAAAGCCGTACTGCTGCCGCACAAAATGATATACCGCCAGGTAGGCCAGCACCCGCCAGAATACGATGCCGCCAATGAAGTACAATAACACGCCACCGATATAACAAAAAATGGGAATAGCTAGGAGCAGCGGGTGCCTTTTTTCGAACTCGTTGGGGTTAAAGTAAGTGCGGAATAAGGTACCGTAAACGTGTGCCACATCTATCATCACAATTAATATCACCCAATAGGCTACGGGCATATTGCCTGAGTTTTTAAATTCGGCAGGAAAAAGCGATACAATTAAAAGCGCCAAAAACGGCGGCGACAGGATGAACACCATATCGATGACGCTGCTGCCAATCCAGGGCTGATGTTTGCTTTTAACTGTGTCCATTGGCCAAATCAATTACCTGTTGTGCAGCGTTAATTCCCTGGTGAAAAGCCTCCTCAAATAGCGAAATGCCGCTCAAATCGGTATGGGCAAAAAACAATTTATTTTTAACCGGCTGCTTTGCATTTTTACGGGTATCGCCCCAAATATAATTTACAGACGGGCTGATCATGCCATGGCCCCATAGCCAAAAGTCGATGTGCTCAATATGCGATGTTATCTCGGGATGCATGTGCTCCAGTTCCGGAATTACAATATCCATCCATTGCTCATAAGTGCGCGTGTACGCCGCCAGTCGCGAAAGGCGGGGTTCCTTATCGCACAAAGGCAAATAAAAGGTTAACACCTTTTTCTCCTCAATAACTTTTAAATCTTGCTGGTTGGCATTTACATAACCAACGGATTGGGTACCATAAGCCACATTATCCCAGCATAAAACCATCCCCTTAGCTGATGTTGGCAGTTTGTTCACCGTTATGTTGGCTATCAGCCACGGCGAATAATTCATATCAGCATAATTAACACCGGGCCGATCGATGTTTTTTAGCAGCTTTTGATTTACAAACTGAGGTGATGCTATAATTACCTGCTCTGCAGTGATCAGGGTTGATGTTTGTTTTTTAAGGTCGAATACTTTTACAGCAACCTTACCCTGTTGATCAAAACCAATATCATATACCATGTTCGATGTCAGGATATGATCCTTAACGGTACCCCGCAATTGTTTCATCAGCCAGCCGTTACCTTCGGGCCAGGTGAGCACCGAGTTGTCATCCGCATTAGCCGCCTTGCCCCTGCGCGACGAAAAGTAATGCATTCCCGCCCATGCGGATACCATATCCGCCTTGCGGCCATAATCATCCTTGCAGCAATAGTTTAAATACCAAAGCAGATACGGCGAGTTAAAGCCCTCGCTTTGCAGGTAATCAGTAAACGAGATCTTATCCAGTTTCCGGTAAGTTTCATCCGCCGAACTCTGGTCGATAGGAATAGTGAAGGCATACTTACCATCGTTACCCCTTGCGTTTCTGAATGAGGTTACCATCTTAAAAAAACGTTCTATCTGCTTGCGCTCATTGGGGGGCACCCCAAAATCAGGGACCAACCCATCCTGCCAATGCCCGTTGATCAGCAGGCGTTCCTCCGGGTCGAAACATAGATAGTATTCGTTATAAAAGGGCAGGTTATGCTCATCAAAATGCGTTATTACATTGTTTTCGTGCAAAAAGTCAATCAATTGCGCATCCTCATTATTAACAATGGTGATATAATGCGCCCCAAAAGGGTACGACGAAACTGGGTTGGTGCCAAAATGTGCGTTGCCGCCGGCATGATCTTCCAGCTCCAGCAGTTTAAAATCGGTATGCCCCTGCTTGTTGAGCCAACGGGCTGCTGATAGTCCGGATATACCGCCGCCTATAATTAATGTTTTTACGGATGATTGGGCTGTTGGCGCGGGCATAGGTATTTTATCGCGCAGCATATGACCCGCCTTTGCGTTTGGGCCCAATAGTTTCCCGGTTATGTGGGCGTAATCAGCCCTGGGGCCGCTAAGCCTGCGGATGCAGCTATCGAGCAATAAAGCACCGGCAACCAGTCCGGCACGCAACAAAAATGAGCGCCGGCCAATACGTTTTATCAAACTGTTATCGCTATAAAACGGTTGACCACTCATCCTCGAAATATTTTACCAGTATCTGGTTGTTTAGCCTGTTTACCGAGGCAGGTACGCGCGCCATATCCCTGGGAAAATATAACATTTGCTCCACGCATGCTTTTGATACGAAACGTAAACCGGGCAAATAATGATCGGGGACTTTGTAAACCGATTTGTGCATGGCCATAATATAACCCCACTCGCCAAACGAGGGAACATAATCATGATAGGGTACGGTATGTAAGCCAACCGACTGCAGGGTTTTCTCGACTGTCCAGTATGATTTTGGCGCTACAAATGGCGACGTGGATTGCACTACCATAATGCCATCAGCATTCAACAGGTGTTTTACAATGCCATAAAAAGTATTGGTATAGAGTTTGCCTACCGAGTAATTGGACGGATCGGGAAAGTCGACAATAATCGCGTCGTAAGTTTGATGCTGCGCCCGGGCCCATGAAAAAGCATCGGCATTAATAACAGTAACTTTTGGCGACAGCAGCGAACCCTTGTTTAATTTCACCAGCATATCGTTGGTGCGAAACAGCTTGGTCATCTCCTTATCCAGGTCGACCAGCGTAACGGTTTCAACCTGCGGATACTTTAAAATTTCGCGCACGGCCAGGCCATCGCCGCCACCCATCACCAGGATATGCCTGGGATTGGGGACCGCCTGCAGCACCGGGTGAATAAGCGCCTCGTGGTACCGATATTCATCAACCGAACTAAACTGCAAATTGCCATTTAAAAATAAACGCAAATCGCGGCCTTTTTTGGTGATGATGATGCGCTGGTAAGGTGTGCTTTTTGAAAAGATGATGGTATCGCTGTACGTGAGACTTTCGGAGAGGCTGGTAATTTTTTCAGAAAAAGCAAAACCGGTGGCCAATCCAATCAGGCTTATAATAGCCGCCCCTTTTAATAATTTAACGCCCTTTATTTCGTCCTTAAAATTGATGCAGGCAATCAGCGCAACCAGTACGTTAAGCATGCCAAACATATACGCTGTTTTAATAATGCCGAGGTATGGGATAAGCAAAAGCGGAAACACCAGCGAAGCAATTAAAGCGCCGATATAATCGAAGGTGAATATTTTTGAAACGAGGTCCTTAAACTCAAAACGGTCTTTCAGGATGCGCATTAGTATCGGGATTTCGAGGCCTACCAGTATACCCGTAAACGAAATAAGCAGGTACAAAACAATGCGGAAAGAGCTTACACTTTCAAACACCAAAAACAGGATTGATGAACTGGTGCCGCCAACCAGGCCAACCAATATCTCGATGCGGATAAACCAGGCCAGCAGGTTTTTATCAAAATATTTTGATACCCACGATCCCACCCCCATCGAAAAAAGATAAACACCGATGATAGTTGAAAATTGTGTAACCGAGTCGCCCAGGAGGTAACTGGCCAGTGTGCCTGATATTAACTCATAAATGAGTCCGCAGGTGGCTATAATAAAAACAGATATGAGCAGTAATACCGATAATCTTTTATTCATCTAATCTCTCCCGTTATTTGTGATAAAACCTGACGCCATAGCCCGAGTGCGGTACCGGCCCGCTATAGCCCGCATTTTTTTGGACGTTACTATCCGGGAAAAACTTCGATCCTGCATAACAATCATACGTAAACCAGCCCAGCAGTACAGCAAGTGCAATACTGTAAAAATAATTCGATTTAAAATCGTTTAATATGGTCTTAATCATCGGTCATAGTTTTTTTGTAGGGTGAAAAATCGCTGCTCATCCAGCGGCTAACTTCATAACGCCGCTGAAAGTACCAGAAAGCCAGCGGAACAATGCACAACAATAATATAGTGATCAGCAGGTTTTGCCATAGGATAACGTTCGACGTAACCGTTATCGTCATCTGATCCAAAAGCTGGGTGCCTGCGTAGGGGTAAATATTAATATGATATTTACCGGCGGGCACATCATCAATGGTGACTGTTTCGGATGTTGAACCCTCGGACCAGCTTTCGCCATCATCATAGCCATGATAGTAATCAATTTCGCGGGATAGGTCCCAGGTCAGGTTATCTTTTTCGCTCACCAGTTCAACCGTAGCCTCAAACCAGTTGTTATCCACCGGGGCCGACAAGTCAAAATCAACTGCGCCCGGGCCTTTGGCTATCGTAAAACTCGATGTACGCAAGGGCGCAAATTCGAAGTTACCATTGGTGCCGATGTAGGGACTCGCAACGGCATTTAAGCCGGTATCATGCTTTGCGGTGTCACGTTTGGTAGTATCCACCTTCGGCGGCGGCAGACTTAATGCTATCGATTTACTGAATAAAGTTTGGCTCGGTCGCGCTATCCCAAAAAGCAATTCGATAACAACCAATAGTACCAGCGCTGCAATACTCATCCTAAATGATTGCTGCCAGCGCTTTTTACTCGGATTCGGCTGATTTTCGCCGATGTCAGTCCGTTCCGGAAATTTCTCAATCGGGACCTTAAACGCTGCCGCTATTTCTTCCGGCTCGATATACTGGCCCAGGTACCAATCAACAATTTGCTCGTTCTTTTTATTTTTTTCGCGCACCAGCATAAAGGGCGGATTGATAAATTCGCGGGCCAGTATCCGTTCTTCGTAAACATCCCAATCAAACTCACCCTTCAAAGCTGTAATCACCGGCGAATACCGGTTATATTCCAGATATTCTACATTGTTGAGTACCGCGGCACTGCCATCAAGGCTGGCATCCTTTAATTCCGGAAAATGCTGTATGCCGGCAATAAAGTTCCAATGCCCTGCGTATACAGCCAAAAACGCATAGCCTTTGGTATAGTTATACAGCATGTATTCCTGCCACTCATATTCGGTGCCGCCCTCCTTTTTTTCAAGATAGGCAAGCACTTTATACCGGTTGCCAAATAGTTCGCCTTCGTTGCCAATCTCCAATATATGATCATATTGAATGGGCTGCACATGCTGCTGAACCTGTAGCTGACCCTGCTGCGTGACCTTACAATATGAATTGCACGCGCTGCAAACTACGTATTCGCTGCCATCAGGATCATAAATGGTTAGTTGTTGATGGCAATGCGGGCATTCAACCTGCTTTGAATAAGGGAATGCCCTTAAATTTACTGTTGCAGCCATATTTAACGTTTGATTTCGTTTTTTTGCAGTTCGGTACCTTGATAAAACGCAAGTACGCCGTTGTAAATAGCACGCGCCTTGGCGTCGTTTTCGCGCTGATAGTTGGATAAAAACACATCGAAAGTGGCCAAGCCATATTCCGGCCAGGTATGTATGGAGATGTGCGATTCTGTTAAACAAACAACAGCCGTAAAGCCGCCGCCATCAAAATCATGATACACTTCGCCAACTTTATGCAGTTGATTTTCGGTAATAGCAAGGTCTAAAAATTCGCGGAAGCCGGATCCTGAGTATAACAGGTGCTGCTGTGCAGAAGTAAACTCAGATAAAATGTGTAAGCCAGGGGTATAGGACATCAGGTTAATTAATCAGCGACTAAATATATCAAAAACATTTTTGTCGCAAAACAAATGGCCGATAATAGTTACACGTGGGGCAATAAAAAAGTCATTGGGTCATTGGTCATTATGTCATTGGTTGAATGGATATGGTGGCGCAAGAAATGTGAAGTGGCGCGAGGGTGTAATGCTTACCTTGGCGGGTTTATTCTGCCGGTATAGAATGGTGTTCGTGAACAATTGTCCACTGGTTATTTATTTTTTGCAAACCGATGGTAAGCCTGAATGGCAGATCAACGTAATCGGTACTGTTACTTTTATCAGCACATTTCATGGTGGCAAAACAAAAGGCAACATCACTGCCCGCCACAATATTTAATTCGTCCATATCAAAAACGCCGGGTTTGGTATACTTAAAAAACATATCCTCCCAGGTGCTGCGATAGGCATCGAGCCCAACAGACTGAAATGGCGGAGGTACATCATACATCACAAAATCAACCGAATGATGCGCCAATATCTTTTCGATGTCCCTTTCGCGTACTGCCTTTGCCCAATTTTCCACAAGCTCACGAACTTGAGCTTCGTTTTCATTTGTTTCCATAAATCTGTTTTATTGATGTCGAATTTACTAATATAGCGGTGAAATCTCCTGGTTTGTTTCCATAAAAGGGAAACAAACCCGCGCTGCAACTTAATAATTAAAAGTCCCCAGCCGATGCGGGGGACTTTAGTTACCAAGATATTATTAATCAGCTTCCTGCTGCGGCTATAACTTCTTTGTTCAGCCGGATGTATTCGGCGTTGTTCTCGTCGGTAGCCAGCTTTAAGCCATCAGTAGCGGTGGCAATGGCGCCTTTTTTATCACCGGCTTTAAGCTGTATACGGGCCTTCCAGTATTTTACATTATAAGCGCCGGGTTGTTGCTGGTCGTGAAGGTTTATCCATTCCAGCGCTTTGTTGATGTCTTTATTATTGTTGTAATAGTAAATGGCCGCAAAGTAATAAGGCTTTTTGGCCTGCTGCATCGCTTTATCGATATTTTCCATCACACGGGCATCAATATCTGTTTCAAAATGTAATGCGGCTTCGGTATTTTCCCAATTCATTTTTAGCGTACAGCGCAAAGTTGTTGCATCTGTAAACTGCATGGTAAGGGTTTCGGTAAGCTGCGGCGTATGGGTGCGGGGGACTTTAAAACGGATAAGGTCATCGATATCCTTGTAAGCATAGGCTCCCCATTGTTTAGCGGTTTTATTTAAAATGAAAGTCCACTCTTTTTCGCCGGGAATGGTGAAAAGGGCGTATTCCCCGGCCGGGACTTTCTGCCCCTCAATGGTTACCTCATCTGTAAACGAAATGGTAGTGGCTGCATTGGCCCCGGTGCGCCAAACAATACCGTAAGGTTCGGAATAGCCAAATATTTTGCGGCCCTTTACATTGGGGCGGCAATAACTCAACGTGATCTTTCCTAAGCCAAATTCCTGGGTGATGATTTGTTTGGTGCTGGGCTGGGGAATAGTGAAGTCCTGCGCCCGGGCGGTCGAAATAATAAAAATAAGTGCAAGTGCTGCGTAAAGTGTTTGTTTCATGTGGTTTAAACTTTTTTGGTTTTTAACGATACGTAAACAAAACGAAAAAGGTGGTTTGGTGGTAGGAAATTATTATCTTCGAACAAGGAAATGTCAGGAGTTAGGCCCAGGAAACGGAGGTCAATTTCTCACAAAGCTTTGCATTATCGCGGCTGGTCGCTTAGCCGGAGCGTTTAGTTGAGACTGTATTTGTTTTTACCGGTGACTACAAGCATATAGCTGTCAAATAATGATGATAGATGGAATTACGCATATTGAGGGCTTTGTCGCTGCACCAGCAAAATTATATGATGTCCTGGTGGCGACGGTGAACTGGGATGATCGGATGTCTGCGCGTAGGACAGCTAGTTTTGGCAAAGCATACAATTACTCTCAAATGGCCTATCCTTATCAGGCATTTCTCCCCGACCTTGAACCGATTAACACAAAAATCAGCGATGCAATTGGTTTTACACCCAATAACTGTTTGATAAATTACTATGTTGACGGAAAGTCGAAAATGGGATACCATTCGGACCAGACGGATATTTTAGAGGCAGGTACAGGGATCGCCATTGTTTCGCTCGGAGAAACGCGCACAATAAAGTTTAGGAATATTAAAGATCAAAACATTTTATTAAACTATGAACTAACCGCCGGGAGCCTAATTTATATGACTCAGGGAATTCAAAGTTTGTGGCAGCATGCGATTCCAAAGGCTGAGACAACAAATGGCCGGATAAGTTTGACTTTCAGGAGGATAATATAGGCCATATAAAGAGAGCGTGCGACGACGTGGCCAAAAACGTAAAGACAATTTGCCCCTGCTAGTATATGATCGTCATTGTGCGGGATGCGTTAGAAGCCAATAATGTCTGTGGAATTTATACCATTAATTTGATGATGAGTGAACCCATAAAAAATATCAGCTTAAATTTCAACTGCCCGGTTGACTGGAACAGTATGGAACCTTTGGCCGACGGAAAATATTGCTCCCATTGCCAGAAAAAGGTTTATGACCTTACCAATTCAAAACAGGACGTTTTTTTAAAGCTGCTTGCCGAAAATAACAACCACATTTGCGGCAGGTTCAGGCAGGAACAAATGGCTTCAAAACATATTGCCCTACCTGCCTGGAAAAAATGGCTATCGGCCGCTTTGGTATTAGTCGGAATTAATATTTTAAATAACAAGGCCTTTGCACAAGGCGCCCCGCTAAAAATAACCGCCCCGAGTGCAACAACTAAAGAGCCGGAGGTTTTTGTTGGCGGTGTTGGCCCGGGATCAGGAATGCCTGAATTTCCGGGAGGGCTGGAGGCATTTGGGGCATTTCTTTCCAAAAATATCCATTATACCAACACCATGAAAAATGGCCGGGTGATTGTTTCTTTTACGGTATCTGCCAAAGGCGATCTGGTGGACTTTAAGGTTGAACGAAGTGTGAGCCCAATTGATGATAATGCTGCAATAGCGGCTTTAAAATTATCGCCTAAATGGAAACCGGGAACAATGAACGGAAAACCTGTGCCTACCAGGTACACCGTACCGGTAAGTTTTTCAGATAAACGCTAAATATCTATCCAGTTACCATCCTCGCTGATTATCCCTATCAGCTCGTCGAGGGCATTAGCCGAGGCGATGTTTTTCTTCACTGCCTCTTTACCGCGATAAAGGGTAACTTTCCCCGGCCCTGATCCTACGTAACCGTAATCAGCATCGGCCATTTCGCCGGGGCCGTTTACTATGCAGCCCATAATGCCAATTTTTAAACCTTTTAAATGGCTGGTGCGGCTACGGATCATTTGGGTAGTCTCCATCAAATCAAACAAAGTACGCCCGCAGCTTGGGCACGATATGTATTCCGTCTTCGAGATTCGCGACCGCGTAGCCTGTAAAATGCCGAAAGCGGTTGACGTAATCGTTTTGGTTTCCACCTGCGGAGCATCTATCCAAACGCCATCGCCAAAACCATCAACCAGCAGGGCGCCCAGGTCGGTAGCGGAATATAACTGGAGATTTGAGTTTTGAGATTTGAGATTTGAGAAAACTTCAGCTTCAAGGTCAGCGGATGCTTCAAATCTTTCGGACTTCCGGACTTCCGGACTTTCGGACTCAAAATAATAGTTTCGCTTAATAATAACAGGCACGTTTAACCCGACTTCCTCCAGCTTAAAAAAGAAGGAACGCTGATCGGCCATGCCATGGAGCTCATCTGTTTCCAGCACAAACACCAGCGATTTGTCAAAAGGCAACGCCGCAAAATCATCCGAATCAAGGTCGGCATGTTTTAGCTTTACCAGGTTTAAGGCTGATGTGCGGTCTTCCGCATTTACAAATTCCTTTAAGCTAAAAACCGGGTGACACATGGTTTTATCGGCCAGTTTTAGCCAGGTTTTATAATTATAAAGCTGTTTCAGGTTACCCGGGAAGGTGAATGATGGCAGCTCATCGGCCAAATAAACAAAATCAACCGACTGCTCGGCCATGTTGTATTTATCCAGTAAGGCCGAATACAAATAGCCTGCATCATTCAGCACGGCAGGGTCTTTCAGGTTTTTGTTTGAAAGATCAACCACCACCCGCGGCACCATGTGCCCGCCAATAAAGGCATTGGCTTCGTAAGTTTCGCGCTTTTTATATTCGTAGGGCGAATAGATATGAGACGTGAGATTTAAGACATGAGATAAACCCGCATCCCCACCCAACTTCAAACTTCCGACTCCAGACTCAAGACTCAAGACTCCTGACTCAAGACTCCTCTCCACATACCTGTTCACCAAAGCAATCGCCACCGGTGCTTCGGCTTCGGGTTCTTCGGTTAGGGAAACACGTACGGTATCGCCCAGGCCATCTTCCAGCAGCGTGCCAATGCCAACGGCCGATTTAATACGACCATCCTCGCCGTCGCCGGCTTCGGTAACGCCCAGGTGCAGCGGGTAGTTCATGCCTTCGGCAACCATGGTTTCCACCAGCAGCCGGTAAGCCTGTACCATCACTTGCGGATTGCTCGATTTCATGCTGATCACCAAATTATAGTAGTTCAGCGTCTCGCACATTCGCATAAATTCCATGGCCGATTCTACCATGCCCTGCGGGGTATCGCCATAACGGCTCATGATCCTGTCGCTTAACGAGCCGTGGTTGGTGCCTATGCGCATGGCAGTGCCATATTCCTTGCATATTTTTACCAGCGGCGCAAACTTTTGGTAAATGCGCTCCAGTTCGCCCTGGTATTGGGCGTCGGTATAATCTATCTGGTCAAATTTCTTTTTATCGGCATAATTGCCGGGGTTTACCCTCACCTTTTCTACAATGCGCGCGGCCACTTCGGCAGCATTGGGGGTAAAATGAATATCGGCAACCAGCGGCGTGGTATATCCCCGCTGCCTAAGCTGCTTTTTAATTTCGGCCAGGTTATTCGCTTCCTTTATACTTGGCGCAGTAATACGCACATATTCGCAGCCCGCCTCAATCATCCTGATCGACTGCTCCACGGTACCCAGGGTGTTCATGGTATCGGTAGTCGTCATGCTTTGTATGCGGATGGGGTTATTGCCGCCCATGGGCACATCGCCAATGTTCACCTCGCGGGTTACAAACCGCGAATATTGGGTAAGCGAGTTACAATAACGGCCGGGAAGCAATTTTATAGCCTGGGTATTCATCGCTACAAAAATACGTTATTTGTTGCAAGGTTTAAATTTGAAATGCAGCTGATTGCCACATCCTTTCCAAGTTTTGAACCGCCCGGAAGCTCAAAGGAGCCTTTATGTTTTGCGGAATGCTCTTTTTAAGGGCTAACAGGGTTTACACAAAGTTTCCACTTTTCAAATTTTACAAAGTTAAGTATTTGATAATCAAATAGTTGAAAAACGGATGGGTTTACACTTTTTGTGTTTTGGATTAATGGTTTGTTGGGTGGGGTTGTTATTTCTGGAAATTCATTTTCATATGGTTGCCATGTATAATTGCGCTGGGGCACAAGCGAGGATTTTTTCGCTAGAGGGGCGCTGCAAATAATTCCATGCATTGTTTGTAAATTAATGTAATTTGCAAATTATAAAAAAAGGAAACGAACATCATCTTTACTTACCTTATTGCATTTTAATATGAGCACCACAATCGAATCTCAGGATATTTCATTCGGGAAACTATATGAAGATTTTTATGCAGTACCGAACTATCAGCGCGAGTACGTTTGGGAAAAGGAACAAGTAGAACAATTGCTTCTTGATATTTATGACGAGTTTTCGGAATCAGAAACATGGCCTCAGGATCAAAAGCCAGAATATTTTGTTGGTAGCATTGTTGTTTGCCCTTCGAGTAATGCAGAACAACAGTTTGATTTGGTCGATGGACAGCAGCGAACAACCACAACATATGTTTTCTTGAATGCCCTAAGGGATTATCTTATCATGATGGGGCAAGAACCGATGGTTGATCTTACAAACAAAATTTCGAGCAAATCAACCAACTATGATGGGGAAGAAGTCGATCGTTATCGTTTGGTTTTGCAGTATGACGACAGCAAAGAGGTTTTAAAAGAAATTGCAGATATGCAACCTAACGCGGCGGTTATAAAAAATAATGACACCAGGTCAACTAGCAATATTAAGAATGCATACCGGACAATTTTAGACTTTTTTACAGAGCATTTTGCGCAAGACGCCACCCGGCTTCGGAAGTTTTATGCTTATTTTAATCATAAAGTTAAGGTTATTAGGATTAAAACAGGCAGCATCAACAAAGCTTTAAAAATATTTGAAACAATTAACGATAGGGGTCGAAATCTGGACGCTATGGATTTACTCAAGAACTTAATGTTCATTCATGCGTCCCCAGAAGATTTTAACATTTTAAAAGAGCGATGGAAAAAGCTTACAGATACATTATACTCCGCCCGAGAAAAGCCCTTGAGATTTCTTAGATATTTCATTTTTGCAACTTATGATGTCGAAAAGCTTAGAGAGGAAGAAATTTATACTTGGCTTACAAGAAATGCAGACATCTGCGGGTATGAAGTCAATCCCAACGCTTTTGTTAAAGAGCTTTTAGAAGCGGCTCAAGTCCATGTCAATTTCATTAATGGACTTGACCCATATGGGAGTTACAATCGGTATGTGGATAACATTCGAAATCTTAGCGGGACAGCGCGACAACATTTTATTTTACTACTTGCTGCTCGAAAACTAACGCCCGATGTTTTTACTTTGCTTACGAAACATATCGAAAATCTGCTTTTTGCCTATATTATAACCAGAGAGGCGACCAAAGAGTTTGAACGGTTATTTGCTCAGTGGGCTAATTACATAAGGAAGATTCAAAATAAAGAACAGGCTGAGCGATTTATTTTAGAATATATAGCTCCCAACCAAAACAATTTCTCCGAACGTTTCAACGACGCTTTTAAACGGTTTGTTTTTTCTTCAACTCAGTTTTACCGCCTACGGTATATCTTAGGTAAATTGACGCAATACCTGAATGAGAAGGCTTTTGGTTCAGAGGGTGATAAATTTAAAATTACAACATTCGTTAATAACACTATTGATATCGAACATATTTTACCGCAACATTTCACACCTGCGACAATTCTTGAGTTCGACAATCGATCAGATTTGTCTTATGAAGAAAAAGAAACTAGTTGTAGAGGTCTTGTTCAAAAACTTGGGAATTTGTGTTTAGTGGAGAAAACGCTCAATACATCCCTTGGTTACAAACCATTCAGCCAGAAAAGAGAAGTCTATGGGCGCAGTCAGTATTTATTAACTAACAGTATTTACGATAATTCCAAAATTGGTAAGGACACCGCGTTTGACAGAGCAATTCAATTATTACAAACATATTCTGTATGGAACGAAGCTGCTATTTATAATAGGCAAGAGCTGTTAACAAAAATAGCTCATATTGTTTGGGACATGCCTGAACCTTCTTCAAATGTGACGAGAGTTTGAGCTAATAAATTAAATTGCAAACTGACCACGGCTGTCCGAAATTTTGCTTTTTATCGATGGCTATTTTAATTGAAGGATTGGAAATGTCTAATTATGCAGCTGCCGAGGACTATTAAATTTTATAATTTATACAACAAATAGAATGGAAGAAATTGTTTTTCAAGTCTTAATATATTCACTACCTCAATTTTTTGAACAGGAAATAACAAATATACTGGATGATGTGAGCGAACGCAATTTGTGTGGTCATCTACAGTACTACTTACGGCAAAATATTGACAATACAGAAATTTTCGAATACTACGTCGATACGGAATATAACAGAAAGCAAGAAGGCCAAGTTAAAACTATCATTGACGGCGATCATAAAATAATTACAATCAGTTGTGACTTATTGGTGCATAGTCGAGGCGAAAAAATTGAACATGACAATTTGCTTGCCTTAGAAATGAAAAAGCACAATCGACCAGTACGTTTAAAGCAGGATGACAAGAATAGATTGAAAGCTCTTACAAAACAACCAAACGACAACGTATGGGGTTGGGAAGGCACACATCCTGAACATGTCTGCGGTTACAAAGTCGGAATTTATATGGAAATTAATCGCAAAAAACGGAACTGTTATCTGGAGAGATATAGACTTGGTGAAATGATCCATTCTTGGAACTATAAATTTTAGTCTAAAAAATTAGGTTAAAAACTGGTCGAGTCCGGATGCTACCGCAAGCAATTTTTCGCTGCCGCAAGCCTCCCGGCTTGTGGCCCGCTGACAGGTAACCAATTGACAGGCAAGTTTACCAGCAATTGCCTAAATAAAACCTAAATATTATCTTTAGCCATGAGCCGTAATTACAAATTCGCTGATCCCGAAGGTTTATATTTTGTAAGTTTTGCTACCATTCACTGGATAGATGTGTTTGTAAGACGCTTGTATTTTGATTGCCTGGTAGATAACCTCAACTTTTGTGTAGACGAAAAAGGCATGGAAATTTTTGCGTGGTGCATTATGCCAAGCCATATGCATTTGGTTTTCAGATCGCTAAAAGAAAGGCCTGAGGATTTAATCGGTGCGTTTAAATCGGTTACGTCGAGGAAACTGATTAAACTTATTGAAGAAAACACCCAGGAAAGTCGCCGGGAGTGGCTCCTGAATGCTTTTGAAAAGGCCGGTGCGGTCAATTCCAATAATTCGAATACCAGTTCTGGCAGCAGCATAATCATCCGGTAGAACTGTGGAGTCTGCCGGTAATACAGCAAAAAATTGATTATACACATGAAAATCCGGTGGTTGTCGGATTTGTAGAGAACGACTATGAGTACCAATACAGCAGCGCACGGGATTATTGCGGTATAAAGGGATTGGTGAAGGTAACAGTAGATTAGCGGCTCGTTTAGCCGGCATGGTGGTTACTTAGCATTCGGGCCACAAGCCGGGAGGCTTGCGGCAGCGAAGAAGTATCCGATTTTGGATTAATAGCACCGCAATATTGGAAAGATCCAGCTAAATCATTTCAATTTATTATAAAGTCTAGCCATGTAATTCAATAAGAAGTAAAATGACAAACAATTTCCAAACACCGGTTGACTTTAATGATAAAGTTGTGATTGATAATGTGGTGATAGAATACCACGATCTACACGAAATTAGTCAAGGCGGTCCCGTAGTCGGGTCATTATCCATAAATAAGGAAATAATAGGTGATTCCTTATTTGGAGGGCCGTTTCTTATTCATGACAATAGTATTTATATCCCAGCGTATGTGAAGAAATTTATCGGATGGCATTTCAGATTGATGAAAATTAACATGAGTAATTTCGACCGAACTTTTATTGGAAATACTAAGAATTTAATTTTTTTAAATCGAGTTGAAAGTAACTACATCTACTATTTTGAAGATATAAGCAAAATAAAGCAAGGCTTTATCGAATTATAATCAGCTGTCCGCAGTTCCCAAACTACTGACGCCTGTGCCCGGAGACCTTGTCTTCGCATTGTGCTCTTCGTGGTAAAATTACTAAGGTAGATTTTCCGGGTGCAAAGGTAAGGGAACGCCAATTATTACCTGGTGACACTATTTTGTCAGTAGAGGTACCGATTTTTGGCAAAATTGACTTCGTAAACCGTTCATAATGAGATGTTCCAAAAATAGTGGTGTGTGAAACCTGGAACACTGGAACATTTTGATTCCCTGAAAAGCTGCGTGTTTTGGGTTTTGTGGTGCTGCAAATATCGCTGTTCGGAAGATGAATAAGCGGTATTATTCGGGTTTTAACCACAAGGGACACAAAGATTTCACAAGGGAACACCAAGAAAAAAACTTAGTGCCCTTGGTGATTTTCCCTTTGTGGCCTTTGTGGTTAAAATTATTCACCATCCCTACAACTTCTTCCCCGAAACAAAAAAAGCAGCAAAATTGGCCTTTACTTCGCCGTTTCCAAATTGCTTTAAAATGCGTTCTTCCATTTCGGCGGCCAGGCCGTTAAAAGCATCCGGATTTTTGGCCATCACCTCGGCGCCTACGGAATGTTTGATAAAATAGGAGTTAACCACCTCTTTTACCGATGGCCAATGCAATTGCAGCAGCACCTTGTCGGTTTTCACTGCCTTAAAACCGCTTTCTTCCATCCAGGTTTTTAGCACTTCCGGTTCAAAAAGCGAAAAGGGCACTTCGAAACGTCCCGGATCATCATTCGTAAAAAAAGGGATTACAACATCATTAAATACCACCTTCAGCAGGGGTGTGTTTTCGGTTTTGTCCCATGTGCTGAAGATGAATGTGCCGCCAAGCTTTAGCACCCGCAGGGCTTCGCTAAGTCCTTTTTTCCTGTCTTTTAAAAACATCAGCCCAAACTGACAAATCACCAGGTCGAAGGTGTTATCAGCAAACGACAGGTTTTGGGCATCCTCAATACTGAATTCGACCGTGTTGCTATCCAGTTTGTTTTTGGCAACCTGCAGCATATCGGCATTAAAATCCGAAGCGACAAACCTCACCTCCGGCGCAAATCGGTTCCGGATATGGCGGCTTACCCTGCCGGTCCCGGCAGCAAGTTCTAAAACCGAGTTTACATTTTCGGTTTCAAGTTTCGATACCAGTGCTATGGCATAAGGTTCAAATAAAAACGGACCCAGGTATTGATCGTAATTGAGGGCCGCCTCGCCCGAAAATTTAAAAGCATCGTTTGCCATAGTGTATCGTTATAAGAATTTAAAAATTAAATATTTGGACCAAATCGATGCGGGGTCATTTCCCAGATCATTTCCCTCTTATTCTAACACGCGTCCGCTCAATTGCCGCGGGGCTGTTACTTTGTCTTGATACAAAGTAACCAAAAATCAAGTCATCAGAAATGCTTCTCTGCCGCACAAGGCCTTTGCCCACAATCCGGAAAAACAGCGGGGGCCGGAATCTTTTTGCCGGGCTACCCTATCGCTTTAATATCCTGTAAGCAAAAAGTTCCTATGCCCCAGGCCACTTCGCAGGCCTGCTGTTTCTCCGGATTTTTCCCGAAGCTCTTCTGCTGACAGGAAAAGCTTCGTCATTTTCAGATCCCGCCACAACGAATCCAAGCGCTACACTTCCGCATACCGTTTAAACCTGTCCAGCACTGCCTGGCAAAAGCTTTGCTGCATTTCCAGGGGATCGTTGGCGTTGGGTTCAAAATTCTCTGTCAGCTTTACGCTGTCGGTACCCGTAAATATAATACTCGTTTTACGGCCATCGTCAAGCGTATAGGTTATCAGCTCATGTTTTATCACTTCATCATATGTACCGCAAAAATCAAAGCTGAAGCTGCCGTCTTTCAGGCCCATGGCAAATAAAAACCTGCCTCCCGGCCTAACATCATTTTCAACCCGGCTGTTATACCACTCGTCCGACAGGCGGTTCCATTCCATAATATCTTCGGGGTTTGTCCAAAGCGTCCAAACTTTTTCAATGGGTGCATTTATCTCAGTTTCGGCAGTGAGGATGGTTTTGTTGGTGTGCATAGCGTTGTTTATTATGCTACAAACTTATGCAACAGCCATCGTAAAAACAGTGTGCTAACAGGACAATTTGAGGGTGTTTTTTTACCATTCAGTCAGCGTTGATACTACAGCGTGGCGATCTTTTTTGCCAATGGATTGTTATTAACAAATGTTGCTATACATCCCCGCAAATTTTTCAAAAATTTTTAACTTATATGCAAATAAATACTTAGCTTCGCTTATTCAATTAACCTAAATGGCATCACAAAAAACTAACATAACCCAACATTTTGCAGGTAAAACATAATACGCAGGCATTTTTTGCGCTGTTCTGAATTTAACCAAACCTGTCAACTTGCTCCATAATTAAACCTTTTAACAACAAAAAATATGGCACCTTTTAAAAATTTGGCTACTACGCCGCTTGCATTTAACCGCCGGGCACAGGCTACCAGTGATAACACTGCGCTTGGCCCCCTGGCATCACTGGTAACCGGCAACACCTGGGTTGGCGACACCGGGTTTAACCTGATGGTGGTACCTAACCCCAAACAGCAGTTCCTGGTAATGATCAGTCAGCTGTTCGAAACACATTCATTTGAGGCAGTACCCGCACCGGTACCTAACCGCAGCCCCAAGAACGGCACGGCACAAAACGGAGCGGTAAAATACTCGCAAATTGTGGCAGAAAATGTTACTAAAAACATCCTGCACGAAGAAACCGGTATGTGGCTTAACCAAACCGTTGGCACCCTGGTAACCGACCCAAGCGGCAATGGCCTGCAAATGGTAACCGGCGAGCCTGCTACGAGTTTGGTGACTACCAACCAGGTATTACGCTCGGGCACCATACCGCATGGCAACACCATACATGCAACCGGCCCGTGGACCGATACCCCGTTTCAAACACCATTTTCGGGCGATGTATCGCCGTACATTGATACCGCTAACTTTTTACCCGCAGGCAGCCCTCCGGGACCGCTAAACTTTTTGCCGGTTTATGTTGATGGCTCAGACCCATCAGACTTGCAGGCAGAGTATTTAAAGCAAATTCAAACCTCGCTGGATAATATCGGGCAAGGTTCATTATCGGTTCAGGATTTTATTAACCCGATAGGCTTTTTAAACCAGTATGCCAATAACATTACGGATATTGTTGCTATGCCGGTGACTACCCGCAATAACCAGGGCGCGGTTTTAAATGTTCCGTTCGAAAATGCATTTGCCGGTCCGCAGGATTTCATCTGTACTTTCCTGATTGAAACGATAGAAGATACCACGTTTTTTGGCCCAACACAGGACGAAGTGCAGTTTTATTTGCAGTTGCAATACCTGCAATCAATCCCGTTGTTGTTGCCTTCGGGTTATAACGGCAAACCGGTGCTGTTCCCGCATTGGAACGTAAATACACTGATTGCGATTTAAAAAAGAGACGATCCGATCTTTATATGAGCAGGGTCCGCCTACGGTGGACCTTGCTTTTTTTATAAATTTTTGCCAGCATGGGGCTTAAATGCCTGGTACATTTTATCCCCCATAAAAAATATCCGCAAAACAAATTGAAAGATATAAAACCACTTTCGCTCAACATTGTTATTTTTACCCCCACGAAATTTAATAGATCAACTTATAAGACAACATTTACCAATGGTTATCATCAGAAATTACCCTGAGTTTGAGGCGCTTTTAGGCAAGGAAATAGGTATCTCCGGCTGGCATACCATCACCCAGGAGCAGATTGATAAATTTGCCGAGGCTACCATTGATCATCAATGGATCCATACCGACCCCGAAAGGGCACAAACGGAAAGTCCGTTTAAGGCAACCATAGCGCACGGGTATTTAACCGTATCGTTATTGCCCTATTTTTGGCACCAGATAGCCGACGTGCAAAACCTGAAAATGCAGATCAATTACGGGATTGACAGCATAAAATTTGCGCAGCCGGTTTTAGTTGATAGCCACGTGAGGTTAAAAGCAAGGCTTGCCGCCATTGTAAATTTAAGGGGTATCACCAAAGCCACCATTGCTGTTGAAATGGAAATTGAAGGGCAAAAGAAACCTGCTTACACCGGCGAGGTTGTTTTTCTGTACCATTTTATGGATTGAGTTTCTACTCTCAGGCAAAAACCAATAATTAAAGCCGATTTTATTGCGATCAATGTAACTTTTTTGTAACAAAACCCCAATAGTTTCGTAAAAGGGTTGCTGTTTGCCCGCTACCAGCCAAAAGGTATCGGTTTAACAGTAATTATAGCAAGTATTTCGGGGGTTGATACTTAAAAAATAGGCCAATCCTTAATTACACGATAAAACAAATCATTTAGCTGAATTAGAACACCTTAACGTCCGCTTTTTTGTAAGCAAACTACCGGATTGTTGATATGTTGAATGTTTTAAATTTATAGGTTTTATTAGTTTGCTATACTTGTAATTGGATAAATTTTATTGATCAGGTATACATGCGCTACACTCTTTTTGTCATTCTGGCTTTTATGGCAATTAGTTTAATGGGTTGCAAAGATGTTGCCTACAAAATCCCTGTCCCCGCTGCTCCAACCACTTACTTTCCGCAAACCAAGGGCACCATCTGGAAATACCGCGATTCGGTTTATGGCCTGGTTGGCGATACCGTAAATGTTCACGGCGTAAGGGTTGATACGCTTAGCTTTACAATAACAGGCACAACTACCGATTTTAACGCCAAAGTTTGTTACAATGCCAATATTGTTTCAAGGGTTTATGGCGGTGGTACAGCCTATTATTACGCCGGTTCACATGTTTTCGCCCTGTACCAATCAACCCCGCCATGGGGCTTTACCATTATGCAGGTGATGACGGATACTGCATCCGTGGGCTATACCTGGATCAGCAATCCAGCGCTATTTAACCAGTTAAACGGCTACCCGGTACAAACCATCAATACGATCGTAGAAAAAAACATAACCCGTATAGTTAATGGCAAAATGTTTACCAATGTAATCCATTCCTCATCAAATTACCAGATCAATAAAAACGGAAATGGGTTTCAAAATATCGGCCATTTTGATTTTTACCTGGCCCAGGGTGTTGGTTTGATAGAGAAAGATGTTCAATACTTTGGCTACATCAACGAAGTTGAAACCATTATTGGCTACAACATAGCTCCGGCTGCAAATACAAAGTAATCTGATTGCCATATCCCATAAAATTACATAGCCTGTATAACCGCTTCGGTACATTTGTGTTTTTTAAGATATATGAACACAAAAAACATTCGCCTTGGCGTGCTCGATCAATCTCCGGTGCGCAAAGGTGTAACAGCCGAACAAGCGGT